>Ga0070724_10002170_pt1 | contig 11138 bp, 8 predicted proteins | sample tdDd001_FD_67278 | JGI IMG/M metagenome (GOLD analysis project Ga0070724, IMG submission 67278) | Marine sediment microbial communities from the Atlantic coast under amendment with organic carbon and nitrate - tdDd00.1 | ecosystem: Environmental > Aquatic > Marine > Coastal > Sediment | place...
GTACAGCATTCTCCCAGCCAGAGAGCCAGCCCAGTAAAAGCTAATAAAAGACGCCGCAGCAGCGGACGATAAGCCACCAAATTGGGCCAAATAGCTAATGGTCACGGTGCCAATACTCACTTCAACACCCACGTAAACGAAGATGGTTGCTGCGCCAAGCATGAAGCCGCGCTGACGAGTCAGCTCGGCCAAATGACGACGGATATCAACCGGAGTGGTGGTGCGAAAATCGGTTAAACTTGAACGATAAATCACCCCCACCAACACCACTAAGGCAAGACAAAACAGTAAGTAGATATTGCCAATGCCTAAGGTCAACATCGCCACGCCAAGCAGCAATGGCCCTGAAGTCGTCCCCAGTGAATTGAGTGTAGAAGCGATAGTCAGCCTGCGGGTCGCATCACGCTCCTGACCCGACTGAGTAACGTACGGATTGGCGACCACCTGAAGTGATGCCACCCCCATCGCCACCCCAAACACCGCAGCGAGCGCCGCGTAAAACCATTCCGCCCAAAGGCTGGCAAACAAGCTGATACACCCGAGCGCTGTGATGGTGAGCGCTCCCTGCAAGGTGGTTTTGTAGCCACGCCGAGACATCCAAACCGACGTTGGCACACACACCATAAATGGCGCCAGATAGAACGCGAGCTGCACCAGCATCGACTGTTGATAACCTAAGCCAAACTGCTGCTGAAAGTACGGCACTAGGATGGTGTTAGCCGACGTTAACAAACCCCAACTAAAAAAGACCACCGATAGCAGCGCCAACGAGTTTCTGTGTTGCATTCCAATCTCGGCCCGCATTGCTACGGGCCGCCTCTCACGTTAGGCATTGATGACCGCATTCAGAATATCTATCACTGCATCTGGCTGCTCGGCCTGTTTCAGAGAATCTCGAAATGCTTGGTGCATCAGCTTGCGGGCGATCTTGGAGAAGATCTGCATATGGGTATCCTGCCCTTGTTCGGTCACAGTCAACATAATAATAAGGTCAACGCTCACCTCTTCCCCCCAGTCAATCGGCTTCGCTAACGTCATCACCGATACACTGTTATGGGTGACTTTATCCGATTTACAGTGTGGCACTGCCACCGAAAAGCCGAGCGCGGTTGAAAAGACCGCTTCCCTATCCCAAATCGCCCGCTCGACGTCGCAGCCCGAAGGCGCGCGCCCTTGCAGCTCGAGGTTATCGCTCAGTAATTTGATCGCCTGCGCTTTGGTTTCTAGCGTCTGGTGAGTAAAGATCAGCGACGAGTCGAGCGTGTCACACTGCTGGTTTCCGGCTAAGAAACGGCTGACCAGCGTCTGAACCTGCGCCCCTGATGGCAATAGCAATGCCTCACGAAACAGCTCACGACAATCCGTTGCACTAAGCTGCGCCAGCGCGTATTTTGCTTCGGCAACCTTACCGCCAGACATCGAGAATTGGCGTAACCCGGCGCCCAGTAGCAGCGGCTGAGCTAACTGCGCGGCGGCCATTTCTCCGCAAAGACTGACTTCCAGCCCCGCGTCGTCAGCGCGCTGGATAATGTCTCCGACAAAAGCGAGAAACGCTGGATTAAAGTGATCATACAGATGCGCCACCGATGGATTGCCTCGGTCGCAGGCAAAGAAGTATTGGGTCAAATCATTGCTGCCAATAGAAATAAAGTCTAAATACTCTTTGGCGGCGTCAAGCAAATAGGCGACTGACGGCACTTCGGCCATTACGCCCAGTTTGACCACTCCGGTGCTGTACCCTTCAGCTTGTAGCTCTGTGGTTACTCGGTCAAGGTTTTCTCGGCACCAGCAGATCTCGTCCAGATTGGCCACCATCGGCACCATCACCGAAACGTCACCCCAAGCGCTCGCTCGCACCAACGCTCTCAATTGGCTGTCAAAAATCGCCTGATAACGCGGATACATTCTGATCGCTCGGTAGCCCAAAAACGGGTTATCTTCCTGAGGAAAACCCATGTAGTCACACGGTTTATCACCACCGATATCTAAGGTGCGGATCACCACTTTTTTCCCAGCGCATTGCCTAATTAAGTGCTGGTAATGACGTAACTGCTCTTCTTCGTCCGGCGCCTGAGCGCGTTCGCAAAACAGCAGCTCGGTTCGAAATAAGCCGATCCCGTCTGCGCCGCCTTGAAGCGCTCCCTCACCTTCTTCATCCGACACCACATTCGCAAGGACGCTCACCGCGCAGCCATCTAAGGTTTCAATTTGTCTGGTTTTATACTCTGCGCTACGCGCGTCCAGTTGGCTCAGCCTATGTTGCTCTAACGCATAGTAACGTTCCGTATCAGGATTACTCTCCAGTAACACCACGCCGTTAATGGCATCCACGAGCACAGAGTTAACGCCCGCCGCCCGTTCACAGAGCTGCTCTACCCCAACCAGAGTCGGGATCTGAAATGAACGCGCTAAGATCACCGTGTGCGATGTGGTACCACCATCGCCCATCACCAAGCCTTTAATGTATTGCTTAGGCAAGGCCAAAAGCTGGCTTGGGGTAAGCAGTGAAGGCGATAAGATCACCACATCGGATTCGATTTGTGGCGACTGGCTTAAGTTTCGACCACTCACTTTTGATGCCAGACGCAAACTGATGTCACGAATATCCAGTGCCCGCTCTTTCAAGTAATCGCTGCTGCTCTGCTCTAGCGGCTCGCACAGATCAACACAAGCTCGGGCGATCGCCTCAACAGCATTACGCGCCGTGTGGTGTTTCACCAGCGCGGCCTTCAACTCAGGATCGCGGCTGATGGTCAAGTGCGCTTCTAAGATCGCTCTGCTGTCATCGCCACAAGCTAATACCTGTTCGCTAAGCTCACTTTCCACAGCGCCCAGCGCGTCAGCAAGCCGTGAGTCAATATCACGCTCCGATTCAAGCTCGTCCGCCAGCTCCAGCAAATCGGTATTTTTAAGCACCAGTGGCTTTGCCGCGCCAATACCGGATGACGCGACCGTGCCGCGCAGATGATCCGCTAATGCCATTTCTAATGAAACAGGAAGTGGCGCGCCGGCCTTCTCGCCGCTGGTTTCTAACGCTTCATCGATGCCCGCCAGCTCGCACTCAATAAAGCGGCTGAAATCGTCAAACGCCTGCTCCTCATCACTGCCGCTGATCTGCAGGCAGCAACGATCATCCAGTAACACATCCACGCTGATGAGTGACAGTACACTTTTGGCGTTGGCGGATTTTTCTTTACTGCAGTTCACCAAAGTGAACTCACTAAGGTATTGCCCCGCTCTCTGCTCGATCTCTTTTGCCGGACGAGCGTGAATACCGTTTGGTAGCGGACAAATAAATTCAATGCTTTTCATATTTTAGTTCTCAAACTTTAAGGTGACTGGGCGGCAAGGTGCGCACTGCAGCTCTAGCTTTGCCTCACTGCATTCATCGAGCTGGACAGAGTGGAATGCCAAGTCACTTTTGGCAGCACCTGTAGGCATCGCATTACGTGTTGGGTTAAACATCCGCAGCACCAGACCATCGCCACTCTCGGCCTTTTTCAACGTGCTGAAATGTAGGCCAGTCTGCCACTCCACTAAGCTCTGAGACTCAGGAAATTCCGCCGATTGTTTATTGAGTCTGAAACGTGCCCAGTCGGTCGCGACATGCGCCATCACTGGGGTATTGACCGCTTCAGTTACCGCCCAAAAATCAGCGTCTTCGTCAGGGTTGTATGGCACCAACGACAACTCAAAGCTGTGATGGCCGATAAGCTGAGAGTTCGGAGAAGGCAGCACCATGCCAGACGCTCGGCCTGGGCGATAAGTGAGGTTCGCCTGACCAAGCCAACCGACGCTGCGCATCAAGGTAATGGCGAGCGTATCGGTCTGCTCGGCTAAAATCTCATATTCACGCAACCCTTTGGTAATGATGCCCAACCCGCGTGAGCGGTCTTTTAGGATCACCAAGGATTGCATCGGATAAATTGCCACTGGCGCTTCTGTCCACGCTTCTTGCTGCCACTGGGCCATTTCTGGCGGAGTATTGGCACGTTCAATTAAGCCAAACGGCTGATCGGCAAAGTGAGTGTCAGCGATAACACCGGTTGGGAAACGTAACTGAATGCGGTGATCGCAGGCTTGATTCTCCAGCTCGACTTTGGCATCGAGCGATGGCCTATCGTTGCGCAATGTCAGGGTCAAACGAACCGGTAGCACGGCACTCGCTTTGCCTAGCTTACGCTCTTCAAGATCCGCCGGAACCGGCAGCTGATAACTCATCTTAAGTGTACTTAGCAAGTCGCCACAGCTGGTTTCAACTTGGTGTTCGACATCGTGGCTGCTGAGCTGCCAATCGTTCGCCAGTGGCGAAAAGTTGTAGTTGTCCCCCTCATCGGAGCCGTCCACCAACTCAAATACGTTGCGATATTGCTGGTTGGTGCGGTGATCCTCGAGTGTCAAGGTGCCGTCTTGCTCGTAGCGCAAACTAAACCATCGGTTGCTGATCTGATTGTGCTGGCCAGAGCGAAGCGAATGCGCGCGGCTTGGCTCTTCCCCTTGCTGAAGGAAAATCGTGGTATAACCGCAGCTCGGGATCGCTTTAACATCCACCACCAATGTCACTTTGCGATACCAGGTGGTGGTAGTGCTATTGGAAAGCTCCTGAATGATAGTCGACATATCTTGTTGGGATTCACTTAAGATCTGGTAACAAAGCTCGTTACCCTGCTGATCTTTAACGGCGAAACACGCTGCCGGTGTGTAGAAAGTCAGCTCCACCAAGCTGTCGATAGGTTTAGGTGTGCTGTTAAATACCACCACCTTGGTACCCTCTACCGACGCTTTGATCCCGTCAGCCAGTTGCCTAAAGTTAAGCTCCAGCAACTGATTGGCCGATTCAATCCCCGACAGTAAACGATTAAGCACCATCGAATTTACGCGATCGGAATTACAGCCACCAATACTGTCATGCGCGTGGCTCTTCATTGCCTCGCGCCAGATATTATTAACCGCCGTTTGCGGGTAAGGCAGGCCATTGTGGTAGTTAAGCGCCAAAAGCGGTTCTAGGTAACGGCTGACGAGGGTTTCTAATTTAGCGTTAGCCTGCTTAATATCCATCCGAGTAGAAAAGATCCCACGGTGAATGCGCATGTATTTGGCATCCAGCATTTCGCCGCAAAACTCTGGAAGATCACGGGGTAATTTATCAAAGTAGTGCTCAAAGGAGCTGTTGATAAAGTGAAATTCATCTTGGGTTTGATTCACGGCATCAAGTAGCCCCGGTACTTGATATTCAAACGGCGACTGATCGTTGCCGTTTGGTAGCATCGTATGCTCTGTGGCAGCAAAACGGCATTGTTGACGCGTTTTCTCCAGCAAGGTTTCGCTCAACTGCGCAGGTTCACTCGGCAACCATTTGGCGCAACCATAACCCCAAGGGAAGACCGCCGTCGTCACTTGACTGCCATCTGGGCTTGACCAGTTAAATTCGCTGGTTTCCACCAGTCGCTCGGACCAACCGCGCCATAATACCGCTTGGTCGATATTGAACTGACGCAAAAACAGCGGCAGTTGCTCACTCTGACCAAAGGAGTCTGGCACATAGCCCACTTTCATTGCGCCACCAAACCGCTCACTATCTTGCATGCCTAGTAACAAGTTGCGGGCGATCGATTCGGCGCAAACCGTTAAGAAATCGGTCTGTGAGTACCAAGGCCCAAGCTGAACTCGACCCAAACGGATTAGTTTTTCTAATCGTTCTTTATTTTCTGGCGCAACTTCAAGGTAATCTTCCAGCACCACAGTTTGCGCATCTAAAATAAATGGACCCAGTTTTAAATTCGATTCCAGTCGCGTCATTAAATCTTCCATAAAATAATAAAGAAGTGCTTTTGAATCGTTCTCGGTAAAATACCACTCTCGGTCCCAGTGGGTATGTTGAATTAAGTGTATGGTTTTCATAAGGCGTCATTAACCCGAAGCTATTCGCTGCTAAATAAAGAAATTAAAGGAAGACGAGGGGCTATGGATGCATAGCCCTATTATCGTTTTAGCGGGAAACCGTAAATTTCGGTGCGCTGTCTGGCTTGCTTTTTTGCTTGGTCTCTTCGCCGTTAAATACCAATAGCGAACCTAAAGCAATAATCGCAGAGCCGGTCGCGATGGCGAGCACGTAGACAAACCAACTCTCAACGGCTAGCCAACCGTAAAAGCCAGAGATAGGCGCTTTGTTGACCGCGCCCAAGCCAACGGCCATCGCGGCACCAACCGCAGAGCCAACCACATTCACTGCAATGATCTTAGGGTTAGCCAGCGCGAATGGAATCGCCCCTTCTGACACCCCTATTAGCCCCATCAACGTTGACGCTTTACCGGCTTCTTGCAAAGATTCAGGAAAGCGGTTTTTCCAAATAAGTGTCGCCAGCCCAATGCCAATCGGTGGAATAATGATCGCGACCTGAGCGGCCGTGTTCGGATCGTAGATCCCTGAAGCGAGCAGCGCCATCGCCGTCGTCACTGCGGCCTTGTTAATCGGGCCACCTAAGTCAAAACCGACCATACCGCCAACAACCGCCGCGAGAACAATCTTGTTACCGTCAGACATTGACATCAGCCAGGTTTCCAGACCGCGGTTAAGCGCCGCCATAGGGTCCCCAATCACATAAGACATCAACAAACAAACCAGCAACGTACCACCAACTGGAATAATGAAGATTGGCCCTGCCGAAGCCAGCGCTTTAGGTAGCTTTATATTGGTGGCGAGATATCTAACGATGTAACCAGCCAGTAAGCCCGCCGCCAGAGCGCCCAAAAAGCCAGTGCCGATCTGCCCGGCGAGCAAGCCACCGATCATCCCCGGTGCAATGGCTGGCTTATTTGCTAACGCAAAAGCGATATAACCCGCCACTACAGGCAGCATCAATGAGAGCGCCATACCGCCAAAGCCATCTAGATCATGGAATAAGCGCACCAAGCTATGCACAGACTCACCATGGCTGGCATCCCAAATATTATCGACACCATAAAACGACGCGCCAATTCGAGCGATACCCATTAATACTGCACCGGCGATAATAAACGGCAACATATAGGAGACGCCGGTCATGATGGCATTTTTAAGATCGGTACCTACCGATTTCTTTCCAGAATTAAACTGAGTCATTACTGTATCTCCGCTTGCAGTGCATCAAATAACGCATCGCCGTGTTTAATAGGGTCGGCAACTCTACACTCTATTTTGGGCAACGAGGTAAAGCGCTCTAAGCCGTTAATGGCTACGTCCGCCGCGATGATCGCCGCATCAGCTCGGGCTACATCTTCGGCTGAAATTTCATTTTCCGCTCCCATACTACCTTGCGTCTCAACCTTTATTTCCAGGCCAAGTTCTTTGCCTTTCACTTCCAAAGCTTCTGCAGCCATATAAGTGTGAGCGACGCCAGTAGGGCAAGCGGCTACGCATACGATGTACATAGTTTATTCCTCTTTTTATTGTAAAAAAAAACACACAACGGCAAAACGCTCGTTGTGTGTTCTTTGATTAGATCTGTGATTTCAGTAAAACGCGCTCTGTCTAGCACGCTGTACTGACACGCCTTCAGGATTTCGGTGAAACAAACCGCAGCAATAAAGGTCAGTAGGCTCCACGAATGCTGTGTGTGTTGTACGGCGCATTTGTGCTCATGGTGGCATCCTGCCCCGCGTGCACGTACCAAGATACGACGAAATGGCGGAACCAGTTCAACACTCTTGGTCCACAAGCAAGCGTACTGCTCAGACAGATTGAGCTCATCTTTCGCACTGCTGGTTTGAGTTAGCTTATCGACGGAGTAAGGCAAGAAAAACAGACAAAACGCACGTAGCGCCAATGCAGCGAACTGCAGGCACTCATCTAGGTTTTGTTTGTTCAACTCAGGTGTTTTCATTTCACACGCCCCAACTCCATAATGATAAATACCATAATATTTAGCTGGCAGAATATCCGTGAGCAAAATCTCATTCCTAGAATTAATCAAAAGTTAATTACAAGAATATTTATACATCCCATTTGTAACAAGAGAAATAATTAATAGCAAAACAAACTCTCTTATTTAACAGAGCGAAAAATGATTAGTTTTTCTAATTTAAATTTATGCTATTTCAGCGGATACAACAAGATATACCAAGCCATGGTAGGTCCGTAGAGTGGCCACGTCTTTCTTAAACATGAGGAGTGGAGAACAGAAATGTCGAACACTGGGCAGGAAAAGCAGGCTAAAACACCTTTCTGCTGTTTTGGCCAATGACAACATCACAGTGCTTGAGTCAGCACCTTATCTAACACCCTGATCACGTTCGCGGCATGATGTATCACGTCACTGTGCTGAGCTAGCCGTTGGTTCGCTTGCTGGGCACTTTTGGTGTGCTTTTTAAGGCTGTCTATCGCTTCTAACCAATGGCTATCTTGGCGCGTTAAGCGCTCATTGACCAAGCGATCCATTTGCTCGAACAGTTGCCTTTGCTGGTTGCGCAGTTGATTGGCTTTTTCTACATCCAAGGTTTGCTCTAATACGATGCTGTGTGTATTGAGCGCGGTTTGCAGCTCTTTCAGTACCACCTCTTGCATGACTCTTCCTTAAGACTGACAGACTAGTTGGTTATCTTTTCTCACGATGTCACCTTGGCAGGTGGCAAGCAGTTGCTCTACCGTCTCGAACCCCTGTTTGAGCGACTGCATCTCGTTGATGGCTTGTTGTAATGAAGCGCTAGCGAAGATGTCTTTGCTAAGCTCACTGGCTAACAAGTGATGGTTATTCTTAACGCTACGCAGTGCTTTTAATGTTTGCGTCACCGCCATTTGCGTGGTGGCGGACTCTTGCCAGCGCCGATACAGATACTCGACTTCTTTGCGGCTTTTATTCAGGGCGATAGAGCGAATTTGCACCCGTTGGTTAAAGTCTCGGATCTCTTCCGCTAACACATAAGCACGAGAAGACGCCAACGCCATGGCGATGTTACTTTGTTCTATTCTCATGATCATGTCATCACACAAACTGGCTACTACAGGATCGGCTTCTAATACGATTTGTTTGATCGCCTGCTGTTTCTCTGTCTCTGAATAGGCGTGGGAAAGCTGGGAAAATAGGCTACTAAACAGGCGAATGTCATCATCGCTAAACGGCGCTTGCGCCTCGAATTGCTCGAGCGTTGCGGCGCTTAGGTTAATTTGATTGAGCGAGCGGTACAGTTCAATACTGGCAAGCTCGGTATCAATAGCGGTCTCGGCACTGGCGAGAGAAAATAACGCTTCGCTGTAAACTTTGATTGTTCTTGAAGCGAGCAGGATGGGGCTATTAGCAGGCATAACCTGAGGTTCAATGTCCGCAAGGTTAGTGCTTGAAAGTAAGGTGTCGTTTTGGCCATTCACCTGATTGGCGAGCATGGTTAACTTACGATCAAAACTCGCTTGCTGGTATTCGGCCACCAAATTGTCCACTTGTTCAATCAGCGCGGCAGAACTGGCGGTGTACATTTTTACATCGTCTTGCGGCGCTTTGACACATCCTGTCAATAACACAGCCGAAGACATAACAAGAAAAGTCCCTTTCTTCATCGTCTTTCAACTTCCATCAATACTGATAAAAATACAGTTTGTCAGAAGTGATTAATACGGTTTGAGAGTGACTTCTCATTGTTACAATTGCCATTGATAACAATAATTTATCGAGACAAACAGAGAGATTTAGCGCGTTTATTTATTGACGCATTTCGCCAACTATTGCGCGGCCCACTCGGTTTCAAGCAAGATTCGCTCGCCGTGCTTTAAGCGCAGGGTAAAGATATCGCCTTGCTCCACGGTGCCGACGCCTTGTGGGGTGCCCGTCATCAAGATATCGCCATCTTCTAAGCGAGAATAGGCCATCACCTCGTCCAAAATGCTGGTCGGTGAATAGAGCATATGGCTGACAGCGCCACATTGAACTCGCACGCAGTTGATCAACACTTCGAGAGAAAGCTGAGCAACATCGAGACCATCAAGGGAAATAAACCGGCTAAACATCGCCGAGCCATCGAACGCTTTGGCACGCTCCCAAGGCAGTTGCTTCGATTTAAGCTCGCTTTGCAATGCGCGTTTGGTGAGGTCAAGCCCTACGGCAACGCCCGCCAACTGTTGGTTTTTTACCAGAAAACACAGCTCCCCTTCATAATGAAGCGGCTGTTGCTGATGAAAGGCACACAGCCTTTCGGCAATGGCCCCATTGGGTTTGTTAAACAGCACCATTTGGTCGGGGATGACGTTGCCAAGTTCACGGATATGGTCAACATAGTTGCGCCCAACGCAGACGATTTTGGATGGGGTAACGGGTTGTCCTTCAAATAAAACCGTACGCATTATTCCTCCGTGTCATTTCACGCGCCTAATGATAAAACTGTTCGAAAGGCGCGCAATATATCAGCTTTTTATGACAACTTCTGTCTTAGCTAAGGGGAATAACACTGATTTTAATGGTCAAATTCTAAATTTGCTATCAAGCTCACTGATCCCAAGCCCACTTCGCTTATGCACTTTGAGCTGAACCGGAATGCGCTCCTTCATCGCTTCAATGTGGCTGATCACGCCAATGGTTTTACCCGATGCGTTGAGGTTATCTAACGCGTCGAGCGCCATATCTAAGGTTTCGGCATCTAAGGTGCCAAAACCTTCATCGAGGAACAATGAATCAATGCTGGTTTTGTAGCTGACCAGATCAGACAGTGCCAACGCCAGCGCTAAGCTGACTAAGAAGCTTTCGCCACCTGATAGGGTTTTGGTATCACGCTCGCTATCGCCCTGCCAAGTGTCGAGTACGGTTAGCTCGAGCCCTTCCCCTTGCTTGCGTTGCAACTGGTAACGGCCGTGCAACCGGTCAAGTTGGTTGTTAGCCAAGTAGATAAGGTTATCTAGCGTCAATCCTTGGGCAAATTTGCGGAACTTGTCGCCCTTTTGCGAGCCTACGAGACCATGCAGATAGGCGATGTCGTCGTATTCTCGTTGATAGGCGGCAATTTCATCAAACAGCTGCTTTTGACTCTCGCGATGGGCTTTGTCTGAGGCTAACTGGTTATTGAGCTCCCCTTGACGCTGTGCGCCTTGCTCGTACTGGCTGGTAAATTCCGCTAATTGTGCCACCACGCTCTCTTCAGCGACGTCTTGCCACTCTTGCGCTTGCGGGTGCTGACAC
>Ga0070724_10002175_pt1 | contig 11114 bp, 8 predicted proteins | sample tdDd001_FD_67278 | JGI IMG/M metagenome (GOLD analysis project Ga0070724, IMG submission 67278) | Marine sediment microbial communities from the Atlantic coast under amendment with organic carbon and nitrate - tdDd00.1 | ecosystem: Environmental > Aquatic > Marine > Coastal > Sediment | place...
CTTCAACACCGCCATAATCTGCGCGTCGCTGTATCGTCCATTCTTCATAGTAAATCTCCTCAGGTATCTTGCCGAGAAAATTCTACTTTTGAACACCACTAATTTTAGGGGGGATTACCGTCGGTCATGACATAGGCTTCGCGGGCGATGTTCTCTTGCAGGATCGGGATGAGCGTAGACTTCTTGAGGTCGTCAACGACGATGCTTTTGGCGCGCTTTGTGGTGCGATCCACCAGCGTCAGCATCTTCATCTTGTGAGAACCGCCACGGGCGTTTTTCACCCGGCTCCTTGCCGATGAAGGTTTCGTCAACTTCGACAATGCCGCCGTTGCCACCAAAACCGGCCAGTGCGCCATCACGCATACATTCGCGGATGCGGTGCGCTAGAAACCAAGCGGATTTGTAGGTGATACCCAGAACGCGGTGCAGTTGGTGGCTGCTGATACCCTTCTTGCTGGACACCATCAGATGAATGGCTTGCAGCCACAGGTGCAGCGGCAGGTGGCTTTCCTCAAAGATAGTGCCTTTGCGCACAGTGAATTGCTTGCGGCACTCGCGGCACTTCCAAAGCCCGAAACGTTCCTTGCCTTCCGGGTTCTTCTTGCTCGGCTTGGTGCGGACGCCTTCAAGGCGGTATGCGCTATCCACAACGCCACAATGCGGGCAGATAGGACCATCGGCCCAGAGCATGGCTTCAACGTGCGCGAAAGCGGCGGCTTCGTCGTGCATATAGGGGGCAGATAGAACAGACATTGCGGGTTTTCTTAACTCTATGAGTTATATGTAGGAATCCACGCCGGGTTTATCAAGTATACAATCGCCCAAGATTGGGAGCTGGGCACCAACCACTGGGCGATTAAAGACGTTGACCTTTTCGAGGTTTTATTTCGCAAATCGACCGGGAAGCGAGTTGCTCCGACTGTATTCCAGTTGAGTGAAAAACCAATCAATCCGAAACTGGTGTCGTTCATGATGCCTTTTTCGGGGCAGTTCACATCGGTCTATCAGGACGTAAAGGCTGTCCTTGAAGCAGACGGCTACCAGTGCCAGCGAGCAGATGATATGTGGGTTCACGCCCACATCATGACTGACATTATTGAGTTGATTTGCACCTCGGCGGTTATCGTCTGCGATCTGTCTGGCAAGAACCCCAATGTGTTTTACGAGGCCGGAATTGCCCACACACTCGGGAAAGAGGCTATCCTGATTACTCAGTCGCACGACGATGTTCCCTTTGACCTGCGCCCGATCCGCTATCTGGATTACCTGAACAACGGGGAAGGCCGAGCCAAGCTCGCGAAGGACATTCTTGCTCGTGTCCAGGCCGTCACGAATCCCTAAAAGACCGTCCCCGACCGTGCCGTCATGGTCGACTGAGCACTCAAGCTCATAGAACTAAATACGCGGTTGCCACTAAAGGCATTTCTGTACCGCGACCCGGTCATTTCAGTGAGGGTAATGCTGCGTGATGCATGAACGTCCGGTCTGGCAAAGCCGCAGCGTAGAGCGGACCAGCCTGGTGAATGTCCCTTGTGGGCCGGAAACGGCAACCCGTCCTTATGGCAAATGGAAGACTAAACCCAGCAGGACGCAGTCCTCAATTTGAAACCGCCATCTATGAATGCGATTGTAAAATTATAGAAATGAATACAGAAACTTAGATTGTAAGGGCGGGTAGAAAACCACGTGTGTGCTGTCATGGGCAGTGGCCATGGCTTGATTGAAAGTAAATTTGAAGGTTCACTCGGATTCGAAAAGGGAAGCGGCGAACCTGTTGCCAACCCCTAAGACCGATACCTTAGCGAAAATCGCGTAAGATATTGATTAAATTACATTTCATGCATTGAGGTATCATCCGCGACGCGCAAACTTATGCGCGCCGCGCAAACTTATCCGCTTCCCTACACAGTATTAGAAATCCAAGTTCTCAACGCTCAGTGCGTTTTTCTGGATGAACTCTCGACGTGGTTCGACCACATCGCCCATCAGCTTGGTGAAAATATCGTCGGCCTCGACAACATCATCCACGCGCACTTGCAGCAGGGTCCGTGCCTCGGGATCCAGCGTCGTTTCCCACAACTGATCCGGGTTCATTTCACCCAATCCCTTGTAGCGCTGCAAGGTCAGACCTTTTTCGCCTTCTTTCAAGATCGCATCAAGCAGATCCAACGGGCCCATGATCAACTGTGAACGGTCCTTGCGTGCCAGCGTGGCCGGGGTGTCATAGACCTCTTGCAGGCTCTCGGTGAAGCTGCCCGTCTTACGAGCTTCGCCCGAACGCAGCATCGGCCCGTCCAGAGTTCGCACTTCTTCGACGCCGCGCAGAATGCGTGCCAGACGGATTCCGTGGTCCTGTGTGATCCGCCCCGTCCAGCCGCGCTCGTATTCCAACGCGATCAGGTCCAGACGTTTTGCAACGACATCGGCCACTCCTTGCAGGTCGCGATCCACCGCGCCGGGCACAAAGGCCCCCGCAATGGCAGCCTGCTCCAGAATGTGGCGCGGGTAATGGGTCGGGAAGGCATCCAGGACACGCTTCAGGCTGCGCGCATCTTCGACGACCCTTTTCAGGTCGGCGCGGGCCATTTCCATGCCCGAACCCAGACGCAGCACCGCATCCGATGTCCCCTGCTCGATCAAATATTCGTCCAGCGCGGCTTGGTCCTTCAGGTAGACTTCGGATTTACCACGGGCAACTTTGTACAGCGGGGGCTGCGCGATATACAGATATCCGCCTTCGATCAATTCTGGCATCTGCCGATAGAAGAACGTCAACAGCAGCGTACGGATATGCGCACCGTCCACGTCCGCGTCAGTCATGATGACGATCTTATGGTACCGCAGCTTGCTGATGTTGAATTCATCGCGCCCGATGCCAGTGCCAAGCGCCATAACAAGGTTGCCGATCTCCTGGCTCCCCAGCATCCGGTCAAACCGGGCGCGCTCTACGTTCAGGATTTTGCCGCGCAGGGGCAGAATGGCCTGTGTCTGACGATCACGCCCCGTCTGGGCCGATCCCCCGGCCGAATCCCCCTCGACGAGGAAGACTTCGGTCTTGGAGGGGTCTTTTTCCGAGCAGTCCTTGAGCTTGCCAGCCAGGAAATTCACATCCATCGCCGTTTTGCGCCGGGTCAGTTCACGCGCCTTACGGGCGGCCTCGCGCGCCATTGCAGCTTCGACGATCTTACCGACGATCAGCTTGGCAACTGCGGGGTTTTCCTCGAACCACTCGGACAGCTTTTCACCTACCAGGTTTTCCACGGCAGGCCGCACTTCGGAGCTAACCAGCTTGTCCTTGGTCTGCGAACTGAACTTCGGATCAGGCACCTTGACCGACAACACGCAGGTCAGGCCTTCGCGGGCATCGTCGCCAGTAAAGTTGATCTTTTCCTTTTTCGCGATACCGGATTCGGTGGCGTAGCGGGTCAATGTGCGGGTCAATGCCCCGCGAAAGCCCGCCATATGGGTGCCGCCATCGCGCTGCGGAATGTTGTTGGTGAAAGGCAGAACAGTTTCATGATAGCTGTCATTCCACCACATCGCGACCTCGACACCGATGTCATCGCGCTCGCCCTTGATAAAGATCGGCGCATCCATCAGCGGATGCTTGGAGCGGTCCAGGTACTTGACGAACTCCATGACTCCGCCTTCGTAGAACAGCTCGGTCTTACGGGGTTCAGCGGGGCGCAAATCTTCGAGGATGATCCGTACACCCGAGTTCAGAAATGCCAGCTCGCGCAGGCGTTTTTCCAAGGTGTCGAACGAGTAATCCAGGTTCGAAAACGTATCCGTCGAGGCCAGAAACCGAACTTCGGTGCCCTTTTCACCATTGGCATCGCCAACCTCACGCAGGTGTTCGCTCGTGTCGCCATGCTCAAACTTGGCGTAGTGTTCTTTGCCGTTACGCCAGACGCGCAGTTCCAGCCAATTCGACAGGGCGTTCACAACCGAGACACCCACGCCGTGCAGACCACCCGACACCTTATAGGAGTTGCTGTCGAACTTACCGCCAGCATGCAGCTGAGTCATGATGACCTCGGCTGCGGAAACGCCTTCTTCCTCGTGAATGTCCACGGGGATGCCACGTCCGTTGTCGCGTACTGAAACGCTGGAATCGGCGTTAATAACCACGCGGACATGGTCGGCATGACCGGCCAGCGCCTCGTCAATTCCGTTATCCACCACCTCGTAGACCATATGGTGCAGACCCGAGCCGTCATCGGTATCACCGATATACATGCCAGGGCGTTTGCGCACCGCCTCTAAGCCTTTGAGAACTTTAATGGAATCCGCGCCATATTCCTGCGCGGTTTGCTCGGTCTCGGACATGTAGCCCCACCCTTTGTAATCTTTGGGAATATATACGAAACCTTGCGGGGCTTGTCACGCGCAAGCCCCACATTTTGTAACGTCACGATGACGGTAAATCAGCTAATCTGAAGCGGCTCCCGGCCTTCTTCGCGGGTTTTCTCGACCCAGCGCGAAATCACTGCGCGGGCGGCCAGTTCGTCATCGGCCTCAATCGCCTGACGCAGATCACGCATTGCGTTAGCCATTTCCAGTTCGGACAAATAGGATTCCTGTGCACGCATGATTTTCGGATGCGGGGTCGTGAGCATGTCAGGCGAAATCAACAATTCTTCGATCAGCTTTTCGCCAGGGCGTAGGCCCGTCACGACAATTTCAATGTCCCCATCGGGGTTGCTGTCGCTGATAACCGAATAGCCCGCTCCTTCGATCATCTGGCGGGCCAGTTTACGGATTGGCACCAGCTCTCCCATATCCAGGACGAACAGGTCCCCACCGCGCGCAAAAGAACCCGCCAAGAGCACCAGGCGCGCAGCCTCGGAGATCGTCATGAAATAGCGCGCGACGTCGTTATGCGTCAGCGTCACCGGCCCCCCACGGGCGATCTGTTCTTCGAACAGCGGGATGACGGACCCAGAGGACCCCAAAACGTTGCCGAACCGAACCATGGTGAACCGCGTATCTTTGGCGCGCGTGGCAAGATCCTGGATGATCAGCTCGGCCAAACGCTTGGAAGCCCCCATCACGTTGGTCGGGCGCACGGCCTTGTCCGAGGACACCAGAATAAACCGCGCGACACCCGCCTTGAAGGCCGCGTCCGCAATAGTTTTCGTTCCCAGGACGTTATTACGCAAACCCGCGATCTGGTTCTTCTCGACCATGGGCACATGCTTGTAGGCTGCGGCATGCAGCACCACTTCGATTTCGTGCTTTTCCAACACTTGGGCGCACAGAAATGGATCACAGACGGAACCCAATACGGGAACGATCTCGATCCCCTGGGTGACATCCAAATCTTCCAGTTCTTTTTCGACGTTATAGAGCGCCAGTTCGCTGTGATCCAACAGCACCAGTTTAGCAGGGCGGCACGATACCAGCTGACGGCACAGCTCAGACCCGATTGACCCACCGGCCCCAGAGATCAGAATATGCCGCGAGTGATAGCTGTCGGCCACAGCGGGCAGTTCAGATTCCAGCTTGTTTCGTCCCAGAAGATCGTCCAGCGACACCGGCGTGCTGCGCTTACCCAAATCCTTGACCCGGATCAGCTCGGCAAAGGACGGAAGCGAATGGACCTCGCAACCCATTTGGCGCAGACGCATCGCGATCCGTGCCTGCACAGCAGGTGTCACCGACGGCATCGCCAACACGACTCGATCCACAGATTTGTCTGCGATCAGCTCTTTCAGGCGACTGGACGCATAAACAGGCGCGCCGGAAACCGTCAGGCTTTGGAGACGCGGGTTATCATCGACGAAAGCCACAAGAACGACAGCATCGTCTGTACGCAATGCTGCGGCAAGCTGCTGCCCCGTCTGACCCGCACCATATACGATAACACGTGTGCGGTTTTTCGCCCCACGATAAATCGACAGCAACACACTGCGCATCAAATTCCGCGTAAAAACCACCGAAATCAGGAAAACCATCCCAAAAACAGCAAACAGAGCATGCGGGAAAGGCGAATCAAAAACCAAGTTCAGCAAGATGCCCGAGACTGCCAGTATACAGGTTAGAATCGCCGCAGGCTTGACCCCGCCAGATTCGAATGCGTTCAACCGAATGCGCGACAGGCCTAACAGGACCGACGCTGCTCCGGCCAGAGAAACCAAAAACGCAGCAATGAGGATTCCATTCCTAACCGTATGGGAATCATCAAAATTTTGACCAAACAGCAACGCCGCCACAGAAAGACTGAGCACCACAAGAAGCGCATCAATCAGCACAAAAAGCTGACTTTTCTGGCTTGGTGTCAGCGATGTGGCCAGCGCATACAGGTCCACTTTTCGCCGCAAATAGGTCTTCAGCAAAGAATATACCCCGCACCCAAAATGCCGACTTTCTGAAAAAAATTCACACGAATACCTAACTTTCCACGGACGTAGTATATTGAAAAAATGGGTAAAAACTCAAGGCAGGTTATCCTTACCCACCGTTTTGCACTTTGGCAACGAACCCATTGCCGCAGTGCCGCATAATCACCGCAGACGTATTTTGCGAAAAACCGTTTTCAGCATCAACAACAGATCAAGACATACCGTCCTGCGCCGCTGATAAATCAAATCCAAGCGCGCCTTCTGTGGAACACAGCGCCGTTCATAAACGCGTTCGGTTTCCTCTGGGGTATTGCAGGGGGCAAGCAGGTTTTCCTCGTGCCGATGATAAATCAGAGTGGCAAGGCCAGTGATCCCCGGGCGTGATTTCAGCACTTCGCCGTATAAAGCAGGGAACCGCTCGACATAGCGGCGCAACGGCGGGCGAGGTCCGACAAAACTGATATCGCCCCGCAGCACATTCCAAAGCTGAGGTATCTCGTCCAGCCGATACCGGCGCAAAAACCCCCCCGTTCGGGTGATGCGATTTGATTTGTCACCGCCAGACACTCCGGTGTCCTGCTCCACAACGGTCATGGTGCGGAATTTCCACAGCTGAAATCCCTGCGTCGGGGTTTTCATCCGCTCGGACAGATACAGAACCGGGCGCCCTTCGCGGATCAGAATCAACGCAGTCAGCCAAACAATAACAGGCAACAGGACAAGACCCAAAACCAGCGCAGCGCATATATCCAGAAGGCGTTTGGCCGGGGTCATACACGTCCCTCCAGGGCCAACCAATCCGTCATGATATGCGCCGGGTCGGCAGCCGCAGACGACAGACCCGTCAGCGCACAAAGCCGAGTACAATCCATGACAGCGTATTGACGGGCCGCCTCTGGCGCGGTTTTCCATGCAAAGGGATGGTCGGCGGCCGCCAATAGCCCCTCCATGTGCACCGGCGACGGGGCGCCAACGTTCAAAACTGCGGGCAAGTCAGTGGAACAGGTCGCCAACCCAATCAGAACATCCGCCAAATCAGAAGGCGCGATATAGCTGCGCGCAGGACCCTTTCCATCAGGGAAACGATCCAGTTGGAGCATTTCTGCGTCGCCTTGCCATCCGCGCTGAACAGCGCTGGCCAGGCTTTCAGCTCCGGCAACAGACCCAATCCGCAGGATCGTACGGGCGGGGCCTTCGGCCGTGGCAAGGGCACGCTCCATTTGCAGCTTGGCGTGACCATAGGGGTTCAGCGACCCCGTCGGGTCTTCCTCGGACAAAAGCCCATCTTTGGGCGCATATACCGCCACCGAAGAGCAATGCAGCACGCGGGTGGCGCCGCACTCTATCGCCAGCGTCTGCGCCTGCAAGGAAAGCGAGGTATTCGCGGATAGTTCTGCATCCGAGCCATGTGTCACCCCCCACAGAGCAATCACCACGTCCACATGACCAAACGGATTTGGCAGTCCTGGTTGCCAGTGGATGCCGACATCCCTGCGCGATTGCAGGATCAGCGCAACGCCGTCGGGCGGGTTCCGATCCCAAGCCAGGCGCAACAAGCGGCCCACTTTGCCAGACGCGCCCAACACAAGAATTCGTTTTATCTGCCCCGGCACGCTTGTTACCCGCTCTTATTCGATATGCCTCAGCACTATCATCACGCGCCGCGCCCGAACAGAGGTCAGTTCGCCCAATAAGGTGCTCTCAGCTCGCGCTTCAGGATTTTCCCGATCGAGCTGCGCGGCAGGCTCTTCCGTAGCTCGACCAAGGACAAACGGTGGCTTTTCCCCAGCCGAGCATTGGCCGCCTCACAGATTTCCGGCGCCTTGCGCACAGCATCCGCCCGCAGCACCACCAACCCCAAAGGCGTCTCGCCCCAAGCCTCGGACGGGACACTGATGACGGCAGCATCAACAACATCAGGATCCTGCAACAGAATTACCTCCAGGTCGTTTGCATAGATGTTCAACCCGCCGGAAATGATCATGTCTTTCTTGCGGTCCGACAGGATCAGAAAACCGTCCTCATCAAACCGCCCCATATCACCCGACCGAAAGAACTGAGATCCATCCGGAGCGGTCCAGATATAATCACGAGTAAGCTGATCCTGATGGAAATAACCGCTCATCATCGCAGGGGCGCGCCCGACAATTTCGCCCACTTCGCCCGGCATGATCTCGGCGCCCTCTGGGTCTATCAGGCGGATTTCCACACCAGGAGCCGGCTGACCAATAGTATGAAGCTTGTCCGGGTGCTCGTCTGCGGCCAGCACCGTGACGCCACCCCCCTCGGTCAGACCGTAGTATTCCAAGAGCTTGCCAGGGAACCGAGCCAAGACATCGCGTTTCACATCTTGCCGCAGCGGAGCCGAGGTCGAGAATTTCACCCGCATCGCCGACAAATCAAAACTATCAAAATCCGGATATTCCATGATGCGCTTGTATTGAACGGGTACCAGCATGGTGTGGGTGATCCGCTCGGCCTGCGCCAGTTCCAAATAGTGGCGAGCCTCAAACTTCGGCATCAGCACCACGGTCGATCCCCCAACCAACGTCGGGAAAAAACTGACAAGCGTCGTGTTAGAGTACAGTGGCGTCGACAAAAGCGTACGCGCCTGATCACAATACCCATTTGGCTGGGCGCGCTCCATATGAATGGCTCTCATCCAATGTGAATGCACGATACCCTTTGGTGTCCCGGTGGTCCCAGAGGAATAGATAAGGTTGAACGGATCATCCCAACCAATCGGCACCATCGGGTCCACGTCAGAAGCCGCCTGCAAAAGCGTCTCATATGCCACAAACCCCTGCGCATCAAAGTCCAGTGCAACAAGGGTCATAGGCAGATCAGCCACGAAACCATCCACCAGAGGACGGTACTTCTCGGACAGGAACAGCACCTTTGCCTCGCTATCCAACAGCATTTTCCGCAGCGCGTCCGGCGCAGCCATGGTGGACAAGGGCGCAATGCATGCCCCGGCGCGCAGCCCCCCGGCAAACACCTCGGCATATGGGGCTGAATTCGGCGAGAGCACCGCGACCCGGTCCTTGTTCTGAACCCCCATCCCGATCAATGCATGCGCCACGCGATTCATTCGCGCATCGAATTCCGCCCAGGTGCGCCGCTGCTTCCCGCAAACAATCGCCTCAGCTTGTGGGTTCTTTTGCGCGGCCTCTCGGATCATTTGCACAACGGTTTTCGCGGGCGGGTTTTCCGGCTGCGGCGGCGTGACGATCATCATGTTTCCCCTCCCAGATCGCCGCCACTATCGAGGCGCAACCGTTCAAGGGCAAGACCTCATGACCGCATGCGCACCGTGGATTCTCCGGCCTCGTCGCTGACTTCCAGGTACTGCACACGGTCCCCTAGCTCGGAAAACAGCTCTGCGCCGGTTCCAGTCATCCAAGCCTGCGCCTTTAACGCGATGATTTCGTCATAGAGAGCCGCTCGACGTCCTGCATCCAAGTGCGCAGACACTTCGTCTAACAACAGGATCGGAGCGGCCCCCATATCCCGCGCCAAAGCCCGCGCATTTGCCAATATCAATGAAACCAACAATGCCTTCTGCTCACCCGTCGAACATTCTTTGGCAGACACTCCCTTCGCCGCAAAGATACCCTGCATGTCGGCCCTATGCGGTCCAACCAAAGACCGCCCCGCAGCAAGATCTCGAAACCGGCTTTCAGCAAATGCCACACGCAAATCGCCTTCGTTTTCCGGCATGTCCCCTTCTGTCAGAACAAGGGCTAACTCCGCAGTCGGAAACCCCGTTTCCGCCTCGGCCTGCGCGCCATGCAACAAGTCCAGGGCGGCCACACGGTTCGCGTGGATCAACGCCCCGGCCCGCGCCATCTGCGCCTCCAGTGCCGCATACCAATGCGGATCGCGCACCTGATCCTTCAACAAGCGATTCCGCTCGCGCATGGCCTTTTCATATTCCAAAGAACACACCGCATGTGCCGGGAAAAATGACAGAGTCAACCGATCCAGAAAACGGCGCCGCCCCTCTGCGCCCTCGACCCACAGCCTATCCATCATAGGCACCAGCCACAGCACCCTCGAGATATCACCCAGCATGGCCTGCGTAGCGCTTTTTCCGTCGATTCTCAGCTGTCGCGCGGCGCCTTTCTCGGACCACATCTCAATCTCATGCATCCGATCCAAACCACGCAGCACACCCCCGATTTTCCACCCCAAGGCTTCAGGCCGCCGCGTCATTTCCTCGGCCGAGGATCTCCGCAACCCGCGTCCCGGCGAAAACAATGACACCGCTTCCAGAATGTTGGTTTTCCCAGCTCCGTTCGGACCATAGATGGCGACAGGCCGACCATCACATTCGATCCGCGCCGCTTTGTGCGACCGGAAATGCGACAATGTCAGCTGCGAAAGGGTGAGGCCAGACATGTCCCGGCCTTTCATCTTGCCAAAATACTCGCGCCGCAGGCACGGGCGTCAGCCCGTTCAGACCCGCATCGGCATCACGACATAGACAGCGCTGGTATCGCTGCCTTCACGCATCAGGGTCGGATCCCCGGCCGAGTTAAACATAAACACTGCATTCTCGCGATCCACCTGGCTGGCAATCTCCAGCAGGTATTTCGCGTTGAAACCAATCTCCAACCGCTCGTCACTATACGCTACGGCCAGCTCTTCCTCTGCGGCACCACTGTCAGGCGCGTTGACCGACAGAACCAGACGGTCTTCGTCCAGCGACAGCTTCACCGCGCGCGAGCGTTCAGACGAAACAGTCGCCACACGGTCCACGGCAGCCGC
>Ga0070724_10002177_pt1 | contig 11108 bp, 9 predicted proteins | sample tdDd001_FD_67278 | JGI IMG/M metagenome (GOLD analysis project Ga0070724, IMG submission 67278) | Marine sediment microbial communities from the Atlantic coast under amendment with organic carbon and nitrate - tdDd00.1 | ecosystem: Environmental > Aquatic > Marine > Coastal > Sediment | place...
ATTGCTTTCGGCATGATGTCCTGGAGGCCTGACGCCGCAGAAGGCTGATGCCATCTCGCCACTGACGACAAAATCGACGGCCGCTACCACAGCGCCTGCAGCCCGCCGTGCGGCTTGCGGCGTATCCGGACAAATCACGGTATCCGGATCAAGACGGGCGTAGCCACGATCAGGCGTTGAAGATTTGATGTTCTCAAGGTGGCCGTTAGTATGCACTCGCAAGAGTTGGGCGTCGGTTGCTTCCGGCGCATCACAATACCGGAGTATGTTCGACAGCCCGGTCGCAACAAACTGATCTTCGATTGCTGACAGCCGCCGGGCGTTCTCGGGATGACCCTCGCCGGTGTCATGACCATGGCATTCCGAGTGGCTGACGTAAGCGGTGAGCAAGGTGGCATTCCCGTATTGAGAGCACACTATTATCCAGTGTTAAAGTCCGTGATAGCAAAGAGATTTGGAGCTAACCGTAGCAATGAACACGCATTACCTGGCGTCACTATTCGCACCAGAGAGCATCGTACTCTTCGGCGCAAGCGACAGGACCGACTCCGTTGGCGGGGTGGTCTTCAAGAACTTGCTCACGTCCGGCTACAAAGGCCGGATCTATGCCGTGAACCCGAAACGAGACGAAGTGCAGGGACAGAAGGCATTTCCGTCCCTGGACGACATAGAAGAATCGGTCGACCTTGCCGTGGTTGCGACTCCCGCCAGCAGCATTCCCGGCATCGTGGAAGCCTGCGGTGAACGCGGAATCAAAATGATGCTGATTCTCTCCGCGGGATTTCGCGAAACAGGCGCCGAAGGCCGGAAGTTGGAGGACCGTGTGATACAGCAGGCCAGGCGTTACGGCATCCGCCTGATGGGACCCAATTGCCTCGGCATTATTCTCCCCCACCAATGCTTGAACATCACTTTTGGAAACAACAACGCCAAGCCCGACAACCTGGCGTTCGTGTCCCAGTCCGGCGCAATATGCACGGCCATTCTCGATTGGGCAGAAGAAAACGACATCGGCTTTTCGGCGGTGGTGTCTACAGGGATAGCAGCGGACCTGGATTTTGGCGACTACCTCGACTACCTGGTTTCGGATCCGGCCACGAAGGCCATTCTTCTCTATATAGAAGGTATCAAGGACTCCCGGCGATTCATGAGCAGTCTGCGGGCGGCGGCACGGATCAAACCGGTCATAGCGCTTAAGGTCGGTCGCCACGCAGCAGGTGCGGAAGCATCGATGTCGCACACCGGGGCACTGGTGGGAAGCGACGACACATTTTCAGCGGCTTTGTCCCGGTCCGGTGTGCTGCGCGTTGAAACAATCGGCCAGCTCTTCGCGGCGGCCAAAGCACTTTCATCCCTGCACTATCGTGGCGCATCTGAGCGCCTGGTCGTTATCACCAACGGGGGTGGCCCCGGCGTGATGGCAGCAGATCGCGCAACCGACCAGGGCATTGAGTTGAGCACTTTGAGTTCGGCAACGATGGAAGCGCTGAACAAGGTGCTTCCGGATGTCTGGTCGCACAGCAACCCGGTCGACATCATCGGTGATGCACCGCCAGAGCGCTATCAACAAGCAATAGATATATGCCTCGAAGATCCTGATGTGGACGGCGCCATTGTCATCCTCACTCCACAGGCAATGACAAAACCGACCGAGGTGGCAGAAGCCGTTATCAAGTCAGCGGAAAAAAGCGACAAGCCGGTCATGACGAGCTGGATGGGTGGGGGTCAGGTCGAAGAGGCTCGACGACTCTTTAACAGTGCCCGTATTCCGGACTTCGGTACTCTCGAAAACGCAGTTGATGCGTTTTCATACCTCGCGAGATACAACCGCAATCAACGGCTGTTGCTGCAGACGCCCGCCCGGCTAACCAGTGGCCAGGAAGCGCCAGACACGGATGGCGCACGACTGATCATCGAAGGCGTTCTAACAGAACAAAGAAAAGTTTTGACCGAGCCAGAGTCGCTGGCCGTGCTCAATGCATTCCGAGTCCCGACCGTGAGAAACGCTGTTGCCCATTCAGCCAACGAAGCCCTGATCATCGCCGAGTCCATCGGCTTCCCGGTCGCGATGAAAGTACTTTCCACTGACATTTCCCACAAGTCAGACGCCGGTGGAGTCAGGCTCAATATCAATTCAGCACAGGAAACTCGGGGCGCCTATCGGCAGTTGATCGATCAAGTCGCGCAGCGGGTACCGGACGCGAAGATTTCAGGCGTGACGGTAGAGAAGATGTATCGTGGCTCGAACGGCAGGGAACTCATGATTGGAATAATCAGAGATCCGGTTTTTGGCCCGGTCGTCAGCTTTGGTAGTGGTGGCACGAGCGTGGAAATCATGGGCGATTCAGCCATTTCGCTGCCGCCGCTCAATCATCGCCTGGCCGTCGATCTTATCCAGCGAACCAAGGTATCCAAACTTCTGGGCGCGTTTCGTCACATGCCGGCGGTCAACATCGAGCAACTGGTCGATGTGCTGCTTGGTGTCTCCAGCATGGCGTGCGAGTTGCCATGGATTCAGGAAATGGACATCAACCCGCTGATCATCGATGAAAACGGTATCGTGGCCGTCGACGCGCGTATTGTTGTCGACTACCCGAAACCGTCGACGGACCCATACAATCACCTGGCGATACATCCGTATCCGTCTCACCTGGTTAAGAAGGTACAACTGAATGATGGTGTCGACATCGTCATCAGGCCTATTCGGCCGGAAGATGCGGAAAGTGAAGCGAAGTTCGTGCGAGAGCTCTCCAAAGAAACGAAATATTTTCGCTTCATGAGTTCGCTGCAGGAATTGAGCCAGGAAATGCTCGTGCGTTTTACGCAGATCGACTATCACAACGAAATGGCCTTGATCGCCACACACTCAAATGGTGCCGGCGAGGAGCAGATCGGTGTAGCTCGCTACACAACCAATCTGGATAAGAAGAGCTGCGAATTCGCTTTGGTCATATCAGATGAATGGCAAAGCAGGGGCATCGCTCATCACCTGATGCAAAATCTCATGGAGATTGCATGGGACCGTGACCTCGAGAAGATGGAGGGGCAGGTGTTGAGCAGTAATTCGAGGATGCTGGACCTGGTGAGGTCATTGAACTTCCAGGTCAGCAATGATCCCAGCGATAGTGCGGTCAAAAAGGTCGAGGCCCAGCTCCACGTATTGAACTAAGTGGAGCCTGGTGAGCCCGGCTGATCAGCGGTCGCTACAAGCCGATAACTGGTGAAAATCCGACGAACGGTCGATTCTGGCCGACGGGTGACTGAATCTTCACGGCAGCGATGGTTCAGAATTAACTGTGAACATTGTTGTTACAGGGATAGACCATGAATTTACATAACAAGAAAACGGAAGCGATCGTTAGCAATGAGAACGTTGGCACCAGTGCGGATCTGGAAGACGTGCATGTGCTGCAATCGGAACTCGTCGATGTGAACGAACTCGCCATTGCGGACGAAGTCGATACCGGTGGTGATCCGTACAACAGTACTGGTCAGCACGTTGTTATCAAGTCACAACTCGAGATAGACGAATAAGCTCTAGCCGTTTCCTGCTCAGTTCGGTACCTTTCAAGTCACGCAGGAATGATCTCATTCTTGTGCTGATTACAGCGAAATTTCCCGCACAGAATGGGGTCCTGAATGAGCATTTTCGATCGAACCAAGGCGCTCTTTCTCGCCTTGGCGATTACCTTAACGTCAGCGTGTGCAGTTACAGATGCGACCGCTCCAGATGAAGAGCCACCGTATGTTGTCGCAACGCAATATTCGCAGGAGATAGCCGATCTCAGGGCGAATACGAAGGTAGACAAAGCCTTCGCTCACGTCATTACCCTTGAGCCCAGATCGCTTGCGGACCTGATCGAGCTCACCGAGATTCCGGCGCCGCCATACGCTGAAGAACAGCGAGGCTTGCGCTTCGCAGAATTGCTTCGAGAAGCTGGATTGACTGACGTCTCGATCGACGCGGTCGGTAACGTAATTGGCCGACGCCCGGGCCGAAGCGGTGATCGCGTCATAGCCTATTCGGCACATATGGATACCGTATTTCCGGAAGGTACTGACGTCACAGTTCGAGTTGATGGGGACACATTGCATGCACCAGGAATTGGAGACAACACGCGTGGTCTTGTCGTAATACTCGGTGTGCTTCGGGCGTTGCAGCATGCAGGTATTGAAACTGAGGCCGACATTCTGTTCGTTGGCAACGTTGGCGAGGAAGGTCTTGGCAATTTGCGAGGCGTCAAACACCTGTTCCGTGAAGGTGGCTCGCAAATCGATGCGCTGATTGCTGTCGATGGCGGCAGCGCAAATCGTGTCGTATACGGTGGCGTTGGCTCACATCGTTATCGTGTGACGTTCAAAGGTCCTGGTGGACATTCCTGGGGTGCATTTGGGGCAGCAAGTCCGCACCACGCACTCGGTCGGGCAATCGCCGCATTCGTCGAAGAGGCGCCAACCGTTACGGCCAAAGGCGACAAGACCAGCTACAACGTTGGCCGCATTGGCGGCGGAACGTCGGTAAATTCAATCGCTTTTGAATCCTGGATGGAAGTGGATTTGCGCTCCGGCAATCAGGACAAACTCGACGATATCGATGCGGTGTTTCAGGGCGCAGTGCGGGGAGCTCTAAGCGAAGAAAACGCAGTCCGGACGGAAGGCCCGGAGCTCACCGTCGATATTGAGCGTATCGGAACCCGGCCGGCCGCACGTGGCGATACCGAATCGCCGCTATTACAACGTGCAGCTGCTTCCATGCGGGCATTGGGAATCGAGCCGAGGCTCTCGATCTCTTCGACTGACGCTAATTATCCGATTTCGATTGGGGTTCCGGCGATAACCATGAGTCGCGGTGGCAGCGGTGAAAACTCACACTCGCCAGACGAGTATTGGCAAAACACGGATGGCCACATAGCAATTCAATTCGGCCTGTTGACCGTTCTGGCCGAGGCGGGTCTGAGATGATCGATCTCTCCAGTGACACGTCTACCCGCCCAACCGAGGCGATGTACCGCGCGATGGTCGCTGCGGAAACGGGCGATGAACAGAAACGCGCTGACCCCACCGTTAATGCACTCTGCGAGCGGGTGGCTGACTTGTTGGGCAAAGAGGCTGCTATTTTTCTTCCGTCAGGTGTCATGTGTAACAACATCGGAATTCTCACACAATGCGGTCGGGGTGATGAGGTAATCACCGCGGGCTCGGCCCACATCGCCAATATGGAAGGCGGTGCGCCTGCGGCAATTGCTGGTGTGATGATTCGCCCCCTGGACGGTGAGCGTGGTCAGTTTACGAGCAATCAGCTTGCGAAGGCGATTAGCCGGTCAGAGGCAAAGAACGTGGCGAATACCGCATTGATTTCAATCGAGCAGACATCCAATCGCGGTGGCGGGAGCATCTGGCCAATTGAGGTGATCCGGGAGATACGGCAGATCGCGACCGACAAGAATGTCGCGATGCACATGGACGGCGCAAGAATGCTCAATGCATCGGTCGCGACCGGAATTTCTCCGTCCGATTACGCAAGTGAATTCGACACGACCTGGATCGATTTATCAAAGGGCCTCGGTTGTCCGGTTGGCGCAGTTTTTACGGGCACGCGTGATCTGATTGAGGAGGCCTGGCGTTGGAAGCACCGACTTGGCGGAGCCATGCGTCAGGCTGGCGTTATAGCTGCGGCTGGTTTGTATGCGCTCGACCATCATGTCGAAAGACTGGCAGAGGATCATGAAAATGCAGCGAAGCTCGCCGAGGGCCTGGCCAACATTGACGGAATTCGGCTCGCGGCCGGCATGCCTGACACGAACATGGTGTTCCTGAACGTCGCCGAAGCCGGTATCACTGCGTCTGAGTTCGCGCAGGCGTTGCTGGAGTCGAATATCTCCATAGGGTTAGAGTCAGAGCATGAACTGCGTGCGGTCACACATCTCGACGTGTCATCGGCAGATATTTCCACAGTCATCGATGTAGTAGCTCGAATCATTGGGCAGATGGATACAAGATAAATGGACTAAACGACCGATTACTCGGCGGCAGGCGTCTAACGAATTGGCCACATCCATTAGTAGCACCACATCGGGGAGTCGATCAGATGAGCGCAATGCAATTGGTCCAAAGAACGGCCATTTTCGTAGTACTTGCTCTGTTGGCAGGGATATCTCAGGCACAAGAATCGAAGTTTGAATTGGGGCTGCGCGCCAATGTATTGCTCGGTGATGGTGTGCCAGCGAACGATATCCTGGGTGCCGGTGTTATTGGTCGATATCGTCTCAACAACGGTTGGTTTATCGGCGCCGGGCTCGATGCGTATGAATACGATTTTGAACGGCCCTACTTACTTGTAGGTCTCGAGCAGGATCCGAATGTCGATGTGATAGACGCAGCTGCAGATAATACGGTTCTCAGTGGTTCTATCGGTCGCCTATACAATGAAACCGATCATGGCTTCGACTGGTTCTGGACGCTGGGTATCGGATTCGCTTCGCCGGATGTTGAGGACGTATCAGGACCGACAGACACGGGCGGCACCTTCGACTTAACGTTTGATGCTGGTAATGAAATTCACCTGATGGCGTCAGTGGGCACCTCTTACAATTTCTCATCGAGCTGGTCTACAAGTTTTGCAGCGCGGCTCGAACATCACTTCATGGACATTCTGATCACCGATCGTGTAACCGGAAACACAGCCGAGATTGATTCGCAGTCGCCCGTCGGGGCATATTGGAGTCTGAACTACCGTTTCTAGCGGAGCAGGCTCTGACTATCGAGTATTTTGACGTTGTTATTGTTGGCGCGGGACTCTCCGGAGTCGGTGCAGCCTGTCATCTGCAAGGACAATGTCCGGGCAAGAGCTACACAATCCTGGAGGCTCGCGGCTCGCTGGGTGGCACCTGGGATTTGTTCCGCTACCCGGGCATTCGCTCCGACAGCGACATGCACACGCTCGGTTACAACTTCAAACCCTGGGTTGAATCGAAAGCTATTGCGGATGGCCCCGCGATTCTCAAGTACATAAAAGAGACAGCCACCGAATACGACGTTGAAAAACACATTCGTTACGGGCATAAGCTGATCGGGGCAGCATGGTCGAGCAGCGCTGCGGCCTGGACACTCGAGATTCAGCATGGTGACTCGGATGAGATCGTTCGCCTGCGGTGCAACACCCTGTTGATGTGTTCTGGCTACTACAGTTACGAAGCTGGCTACTTGCCCGAGTTCAACGGTCGTAGTCGATTTGCAGGCGAAATTGTTCACCCGCAACAGTGGCCCGAGGACCTCGACTACCGCGGCAAGAAAGTTATCATCATTGGTTCTGGTGCGACCGCGATGACGCTGATCCCCGAGATGGCCAGCGACGTAGAACACGTTGTCATGCTGCAGCGCTCGCCGACGTATGTGATTTCGATGCCGGACACAGATGTCATCGCAAACACCTTACGCAGGATACTGCCGCAGAAAGCGGCCTACGCGATTACTCGGTGGAAGAACACTGCATTCCAGCAATTGATGTACCGGCAGACGCGGGTCCGACCTGACACTGTGAAACGAATCCTGCTCAGGCGCGTACGCAAAGAACTCGGCAAAGACTACGATGTCGAGAAGCATTTCTCACCAGATTATGACCCGTGGGACCAGCGGCTTTGCCTCGTGCCGAACAGCGACTTGTTTGCCGCCATTCGTTCCGGTAAGGCGTCGGTGGTCACAGATCAGATAGACACGTTTACCGAGAAAGGCATCCTGCTGGAATCGGGCGAGGAACTCGATGCGGACATTATCGTTACAGCAACCGGTCTTGATCTTCTCGTGCTCGGAGGCGTGGAATTCAACGTGGACGGAGCGCCGGTCGATTTCTCGAAGACCGTAAGCTACAAGGGCGTCATGAGTACGGACGTGCCGAACATGGTTTCGACGTTTGGCTATATCAATGCATCCTGGACTTTGCGCGCGGATCTGACAGCAGAATTTTTCTGCCGGCTCGTTAATCACATGGACGAAACCGGCACGCGCCAGTTCACGCCACGGTTGCGACAAGAAGATCAGGGCATGCCCGAGCGTCCGTGGATCATCGGCTTCTCATCCGGCTACATTCAGCGCGTATTGGGACGCCTGCCGAAACAGGGAGATCGTGAGCCCTGGATCAACCCGCAGAACTACAGTGACGATAAGAAAATGTTCCGCGAAGGCGAAATCGAAGATGGTGCGCTGGTATTCGGCAACCCGGAGGTAGTAGATAAATGCGCCTGAACGCTGACTTCTCAGAAAGAGTCGTGATTCGGCCTGACGATTATCGATGGGTTGATTCACCCGCTGCCGGCGTTGAGCGGATGATGTTGGATCGGGTCGGTGGCGAGGTCGCGCGTGCGACGTCACTTGTTCGTTTCGCACCAAACAGCACGTTCTCGCAGCATGTGCATAGCGGCGGTGAGGAGTTTCTTGTTCTCGAAGGCGAGTTCGGTGACGAGCACCAGAGCTATCCGGTTGGTAGTTACGTTAGAAACCCGGTCGGCACAGCGCACTCACCAAGGGTCGGTGAGCAGGGCTGTCTCATATTCGTCAAGCTGCAGCAGTTCGACAAGAGCGATCAATCGCAGGTGGTCATCGATACACACGATGCGAAATGGTCGCCCGGTCTTGTGCCCGGACTCGAAGTTCTCAGCCTGCATGAGTACGAGGGCGAACATGTCGCGCTCGTCAAATGGCAGCCCAACACAGAGTTCAAACCGCACACTCACTGGGGCGGGGAGGAAATATTCGTCATCGATGGTGCGTTCTGCGACGAGCATGGCGAATACCCGGCAGGAAGCTGGCTTCGAAATCCGCACAAAAGCAAACACACGCCGTTCACGCGCGAACAAGGTGCCCTTATCTACGTCAAGGTGGGACACCTGCTATAGGACAAATCGGTATTTCCCCGACTTGTATTCCGCCGAAGCACGTTCTACGATCGCTTCACGCGAGAACAGGGGGCAAGCAAATGTTTGATTATCCATCGAATACCTCGACACAACGCGCCATCTTTGCAGTCCTTGCATCAATGCTTTTCTTCACCGGCTGCGCAACAACATCAAGTGTTCAACAGATCGATAAGCTGGAGTCCGTGGGCGACGAAGCACGCATCCTGCTTATGCCACCGGATATTCGTTACTTTCTGCTCTCAGCGGGCGGTGTTCCAGAGCCGAATGCCGAGTGGACCGAGGCCGCGCAATCAAATTTTCTAAAGGCTTTGGAGGACTATGCCGAATCCGTTGGTGCTAATACCAAGATCCTCGATGAAACCAATCTCAGTGCAGAGGAAATTCGCTATGAAGAACTGCACGGCGCTGTCGGCCTGACGCTGCGGACCCACTATTTCGGCATGATGAAATTGCCCAGCAAGGGCGAGACATTTGACTGGACTTTGGGGCCGGATATCAGCTCGATCGGCGAGGATCACAACGCTGACTATGCGCTGTTTGTCTACTACCGCGACTACCAGGCATCGGGCGGACGCGTTGCCTTCGCAGTTCTGGCCGCCGTGGCGGGGGTTGGTGTGCCCATGGGTGCGGAGTATGGCTTCGCCTCCCTTGTCGACCTGAAGACCGGCGATATTGTCTGGTTCAACGTCGTCAATATGGGCGGTGGAGAACTGCGTGATGAAGCCGGCGCGGTAATCGCGGTGAATTCCTTGTTCAAAGATATGCCGACACCGCAGGGATCCAGCGAAGCGCAGTGACCCGCTACGTATTGGTGTTTATTTTGCTGGCGCTGATGGGCGTGCCAGTAGTTTGCTGTGCGAACGATGCGGATGAAATTGATGCTGAGAAAATCGGCCACCTGATTCCGCCTGGTTACCAGCCGGATGAGGCGCGCGACGAAAAGGGTATGTGGCACGAATTCGCCGAGTTCGAGGAACAAATCAACAAATCGGCGCTACTTGTAACAGACCCACAGTTAATCAACTACGTAAACGGAATCGTGTGTCGTGTAGCCGGTTCTTATTGCAACGATTTCCGCGTTTACCTGATTCGCAATCCCGGGTTCAATGCATCGATGACCGCGAACGGGATGATGCAGATATGGACCGGTATGATCGTTCGGGCATCCTCGAGTGACGAGATCGCGGCGGTCATTGGTCACGAGATCGCACACTACACGAGACTGCATTCACTCGAGCGGTTTCGTGCCCTGAAAAGGAAAATGGCCAAGGGATCGGTCTTTGATCTTGTTCTGATCGCGACGACCGGGGTGAGTGGTATCGGTCAGGCGGCGGCGATGGCGAGCTTTTTGTCATTCAACAGAGATCAGGAAATCGAGGCGGACATCCTTGGTGTGCAGCTGCTGGCGCAGGGGCTTTACGATCCGCACGCAAGTTACCGCGTTTGGGAAAAGCTTCTCGCGGAGGACGAAGCGGCCGCCGTGAAGCGTGAGGAGCCCGGCGTGTTTTCGAGAACGCATCCGGCATCGCAAGCGCGCAAGAACTACCTGAAGTCTTTGGTTCAAGCCGAATATGGCCCGCCTGATGTCGAGCTCGTTGCGGATCAGGATCTGCTGGACGTACTCAATAATCATTACATGTTCCTGATGGAAGACCAGCTGGATACCAATCGCTTTGGGCGCACACAGGAACTTCTGGAACGTCATGCGGAAATAGGCGTAGAGCCGAGCCTGGTGCGTTTTTTCTACGGCGAAATGTTTCGTCAGCGCGGCGAAGAGGGCGACAAGGAGCTGGCGATGGCAGCATATCGCCATTCGATAGAAGGCGGCAAACCGCCGCCAGAGGCTTACAAGAACCTGGGCTACCTGCATCTCAAAACAGGGGATGTTGCGGCCGCGCAGGAGAGTTTTACACAGTATCTCGCTATAGATCCTGAAGCGACGGATCGAGCGATGATCGAGTTCTACCTGGAGGAATAGTTGTCATGCTTATTCGTAATTTATTAACACTGCTTTTTGTGGCCACATTGGCTGGTTGCGTAGCTGGTTACACGCTCGTGACACCGGGTATTAACTCTGCCGAGGACCTCCAGGTCAGCGCCGGCGGCGGCTGGAATCTCGCACCCCCACTCGCGTCGCCCGGCACACCCAAGGGTTCGCAGACATGGACACAGGACGGACTATTGCTGAATCGCCTG
>Ga0070724_10002178_pt1 | contig 11102 bp, 7 predicted proteins | sample tdDd001_FD_67278 | JGI IMG/M metagenome (GOLD analysis project Ga0070724, IMG submission 67278) | Marine sediment microbial communities from the Atlantic coast under amendment with organic carbon and nitrate - tdDd00.1 | ecosystem: Environmental > Aquatic > Marine > Coastal > Sediment | place...
GCGTTGATCAAATCAGCGAGATGAATGCGCAAATCGCCACCGCTGCGGAGCAACAAAGTAGCGTAACCGAAGAGATCAATCTAAACATCACGACCATCAGTGATATTTCAGACCAAACCGCGCTTGGCGCAGAGCAAAGCAGTGAAGCGACGTTAGAGCTTGCGAACTTATCGGAGTCTATGCGCCATGATATTGAAAGGTATTGCGTGGAATAGCCTATTTACAATGAGATCCAAACTGAGTTTTTACAGCAGCGTTTCGGCTGTGGATTTATAGCTAACGTATTGAAACACAACATCCTCACAATAATATATCAGAGACCCTAATCTCTCTTTGCCCCCTTGATTGGGGGCTTTTTTTTGTAAAATTTACACTGTGTAATTTTTATTGTGAAATTTTGGTTAAAAAATCGCTACTCTAAAAATGAACCAAGCCACAACGCGAACCAAGCACCAACGCTTTGCTAAAACGGCCCGAGTTCATCAACTATGATACCCATGAGGACACCACTATGACGATATCAACAGCTTCGAATAACCAAAACATACAAACCGAGCCTAAGTTTGATGCGACCTCTGTCCTCGCTGCTGAAAATAACCAAGCACAACGAGTGACAGACAAGCAACAACGAGCCAAAGAGATCCTAGATTCCGCCTTTCCGCTGGAAGAAGGCTCTCATCAAGATGTAACTAATTATATGGTTTACTACTGCAACTTAGTCGCCTACTTCGCCGACGGCCGTATAACTAGCCTTAAGTACCCAAGTCAATTCGTTGCACTCACCGGCCACAAACGTGAACCAGGTTCTATTTTGCTTAAAGATGAGCAAGGTAGCCACCTAGAGATCGGCTTAGGCGCCCGCATAGGCCCTAAAACCCTCGCGGATATCACCGATATTCAGCTCGAGTCTCGCACCACGCTTTGTGTTAACAAACAATCAAGCCACCGCTACTGGATAAGCCTGCTCGAGTGCGGCGCCAAAGGCGACCCCGTTGCCCATAGCGTCGAAAAAGAGTTCACCAGCAAACGCGGTGAAGACTACCACCTAAGCCGATACTGCTAAAAGGACAGGCATCTTAGTTACGAGGACAGGCAAGGTTAGTTACGCTACAAGGACAGGCACCTCAGTTACGAGGACAGGCAAGGTTAGTTACGCTACAAGGACAGGCACCTCAGTTACGAGGACAGGCAAGCCAATAACGCGCCAACAGGTGGTTGGAGTAAAAAAATGAGCTCATTAAGAGCTCATTTTTGTTTAGTGGCTACCAGCGAGGTGGTAGACCCGCAATGTTTCGGCCATCGTCGCACGGTCGTCGCCAATGTACTCGATCACTTTGGGCTGATTTGCCAGCAGTGTGAAGCTTGAATCGGAAAAGCGCCCTTGCCCATCGTGCTCTAAATGCACATAGAATGCGGGCTTATCGCTCGTTAACTCTATTTGGTTGGCAGTGATCTTGATCTCGATATCGCTGTTTTCCAAAGGCAGGTTTTTAGGTAGCTCCGAGAACCAGCTCGATTCAATTTCTTCTTGGTTAAAGCTGATGTGCAGGAAACCGATGTCTGGGTTGAGCTCTTTTTTACTGAACTCCCAGATATGTTGGTTACCATCGGCTTCAACGGTTGTGTGCACCGTCCACTCTTTTAGTACTTCGCCGTGCCAGTTGATCCAGCTAACTTTTCCTTCTAGCTTGGCGGTTTCACGCGCATCGTTTAAGGCTCTCAGGGTTATTTTCTCGCGCTTGTCGACAAAGGCGACGTACAGAGGAGCAAAAAAGCGTTTCGCACGATAATGAAGTTGCTTCCAACGGCCACTGTATTCAATGCTCGACCACGAACTCACCGGCCAGTTGTCGTTCAACTGCCAAAATAGCATGCCACGACAGACAGGCTTCACCGAGCGCCAGTGATCACAAGCGGTTTGAATGGCCATCGCTTGCTGAACTTGGCTCAAGTAGAGCATGTTTTCAAATCCAGTAGGAAAACGGAAATAGCGGGTAAAGCTCTCCGCGATAATGCTGTTACCACGGGGGTTCTTTTGGTGGTTCTCAAACGTGGGCGACGTAATGTTCCAATCTTTCTCAGGTACAAATTGTTTTACTTCCGCAAACGAAGGCCAAGATTGGAAACCAAATTCACTGCAAAAACGAGGGGTTACATCCCGATACGTTTCAAATGACTTACCCGAGTGCCACACATCCCAAAAGTGCATGTCACCCTTTTTGTCATCGTGCCATGCATCGCCATAATCGAGTTCACCATTACAAGGCGAGCTTGGCCAGAAAAGCCGAGTGTCGTCTTCTTCATCGATAATGTTAACAAGATGGCGGCTTAGCCGATCATAATTGACGGTATATTTTTCGCGTTGATCGCGTGATTCATCATACCAACCAATGGCGCCGATCACCTCGTTGTCTCCGCACCAGAGCGCGATACATGCGTGATGTTTTAAACGCTTTATTTGATGACGGACTTCACTTTCAACATCGTATAAGAATTCGTCTGTTGAAGGGTATAGAGAGCAGGCGAACATCATGTCTTGCCAAACTAGAAGCCCTAATTCGTCACAAAGTTGATAGAAAGTATCTGATTCGTATTGCCCGCCTCCCCACACGCGGATCATGTTCATATTGGCGTCTACGGCACTTTCTAATAGCTGCCGATATCGAGCAGAAGATTCTCTACTCGGCAGCGCATCCATCGGGATCCAATTCGCGCCTTTAGCGGTGATAGGACAGCCGTTTACTTTGATGGTGAAGGCACTTCCAATAAGGTCTTTTTTGGTTTCAACTTCTAACTCACGCAGACCGAGCTTTTTCTCTATCACTTGCCCGTCGAGCTCAACGATTAGTGGGTAGAGTGGTTGCTCGCCATACCCTGCTGGCCACCAGCGCTGCGGGTCACTGACCATGAATTCGACGGTTGTTTTAGCCTGATTTGATTCTGTTCGTGTTGATATGGTTTGGTCGCCTAGTGCGACTCTTAGATCGCAACAATACTCATCGTGTGACACGGTAACGGAGACGCTCACAAGATCCTCCGTTAACCATCTCTGCTTACAATCGATTTCATGTAAACGAGTCTGATGGATAACATCGGCCTTGATGGGTTCATAAATACCGCTCACCATTAAGCAGATCCCCCAATCCCATCCTGCATGACATTGCGCTTTACGCACGGTATTCATATGAGGGATTTTGTTGTTACCTTTTGAATAAGGTATAGGAAATGGAAGACGCTTCGCTCGAACTTCCGCTTCAAGATCAGCCCGAGAAAATATTATTTGGATGAGGTTTTCACCGAGTTTTAAGTGAGGGCGAATATCCAATTTATGCTTTTTAAACATATTGCTACATTCAAGCACTGGTTTTCCATTTATCCGCATCGAGGCCATGGTATCGACTCTCGACAGAGTTAAATCTATGGCTGTGAGCGACAGATCTTGCTCTGAAACTAAGATAGTTTTCGACATAATCCAACGGGATCGCCCGACCCATTGCACCTCTTTTTCATCACAGCCGATGTATGGCTCGGGAATGATCCCCGCGTCGATTAAAGCACTATGATTATCACCTGGGATCTGACATGGCACCGATATCTCTGGGTGCTCTGGTGAAGTTAACCTCCACTCTCCATTCAAATCAAATACTGACATTGGGAACCTCCTACTATCGCGCGACGCTTCAAAGCCCGAAAGCATCGCATCGTGGGGTGAATATGCCAGCCCCGCCCACCGTAAGGTAGACCTCTAACAACTGACATATACCAATATTAGTGCAACAAATTGGATAAAAAAACAGCATCCTCTAATATGTGTGAATCCCTTCAATGATTGTGGATAATTAACATGAAATTGACTTTATAATATGGCTCACCGATCTCACTTTGTGCCCCTCCCCTGGCAGGACAGGCAACCCAACCTAATTATAAGGACAGGCAACCCAACCTAATTATAAGGACAGGCAACAGGCCAAAGGGACAGGCAATTCAAGTTCAGTAATCTATAAACTCGTCACTTACACCATTTATTTACAAAGCTCTAAAATTGGCAAATTGGCTCTGCACTCTCTCGCCGTTTGTTCTACTCTTGAATCAAACGACTACTGTATGGATAAACATGACCATTCCTAGAAGCCAACAGATCTGCTTAGAAACGACGCGTTATTACAACTGCACCAGTCGATGCGTTCGACGCGGTTTTCTTTGTGGTTACGATAAGTTCACAAACACCAATTACGAGCACCGAAGACAGTGGCTAGAACGCCGTATTCAACAAGTTGCGAGTGTTTATTGCATTCAAACTTGCTCTTACGCCATTATGAGCAATCATTACCATGTCACCGTTTTTGTTAATAAAGAACAAGCACTTAAATTAACAAAACATCAAGTTATTGATAGATGGAAACAAATCCATCACCTCGAGCCCTTGATGCAAAAAGCCTATAGGAAGGAATCACTCTCCAAGGCAGAGCAACGAGTTGTTAATGAGACGATCCAGATATGGCGTTCCCGCCTTTACGCGATTAATTGGTTCATGTCTGAAATCAACCTCTTTATTGCAAGAAAGTCCAATCGAGAAGATAAATGCACTGGTCACTTTTGGGAAGGAAGGTATGGCAGCCAGATGGTATTTGACGATAAGGGGTTACTGGCCTCAATGGTATACATCGATCTTAACCCAATCCGTTCAAAAGTTGCGGAAACCCCCGAAGACTCATCCCACACATCGATAAAAACTAGGCTTATTCTTAAGAAACGAGGAGCAAATAATCCTTTGTTCTTACAATCATTTAATGATGAAGTTAGTAACCATGAACAGCCACATATCCCTTTTAGCTTTACTGATTACCTCGAACTCGTTGACTGGACAGGAAGGCAATTACGTGCGAATAAACGCGGTTATATCGACAATAGCTTACCGCCAATATTAGAAAGACTACGCATAAGTAAACTCGACTGGCTATCCGTCACACAAAACCTCGAAAAGCCACGAGCAATTGGTGTTGGTGCCAAACATAAACTCACAAATTACAGCAAGAAAATAGGTAAAACTCGCTGTAATGGTTACCCTCTCCCAGACTAAAGCCCGATCACAGTAACGGCTAAGACAATACACCTAATGCGGTTGAGTTAAACTCGTCCAAAACAACCATTTCTTTCACTTCCAGCCTATTTTTTTCCATTTAAGCTATCCCCTGCTCGGATTTATGAGACTGGATCGTTCATTAGAGCTACCTTGCTACTCATTTGGGTTGCCTGTCCTTTGAAAAAGCCAATCTTGCCTGTCCTTCCAACTTGCCTGTCCTTCCAACTTGATGCCTGTCCTTATAATGAGGGGTTAATCTTGCCTGTCCTTTTGGAGGAGGGTTTTGAGTTCGGTGATTTCTTGTCTTAGAGAGCTTACGTCGTCGCGAAGGTTGGCGATGATGTGTTTGCCTTGGTCTTCGGAGTCGTCTTCGACGAACCATGAGGCGACAAAACCGGTAAAGGTGCCGAATAAGCCTACGCCGGTTGTCATTAAGATGGCCGCAACTACGCGGCCTTCGGTGGTAACGGGGTAGTAATCGCCGTATCCGACGGTTGTGATGGTGACAAATGCCCACCAAAAAGCGTCGGCGGCGTCGTGGATATTGGCATCGGGCACGTCCGTTTCTAAGATGAGTATTGCGATGGCGCCGATGGTCAGCATCATTATCGAGACAAATACAACAAACGAGAAAGAGCTTTTTACCTTATTGCGCATGTACACCGACACTAAATGCCGCGTCGAACGGATCACTCGCAGTAAGCGGATCACCCGAACAATTCTACCCAGTTGGGAATAGGAAGCGACAGGAATAGAAGAGAGCAAGTCTATCCACCCCCATGTCTTGAAGTATCGCCAGCGATCGGGGGCGTGCTTTAGTTGGATCACAAAATCAATGAAGAAGAAAAAGCAAATTAGGCCATCCGACCAACGCATGATCTGCTGAACATCGGCAGGCAAGTTTAGCGTCATTTGAGCGATGATAGAAATCAGTACAAAGACTGAAAGAAACAAAATAAAAACCTGAAATGGCCCCAAGCGTTCCGTTGGCTGATGGTTACTACTCATTTGTTCTATTGGTTTCCGATCGAAGCTCATTGTCCTAGGATGATAACTACCCGTCTCGCCATGTCAATTTTTCAACCATGTAACTGCTAACAACTTCAATAAATATCATCGCGATGAATGCCTTTTGATTATTTTGACAATCATCATATTAATGCTATAGTACGGCATCGTATTAACATCAATTAAAGCGCATCCAATAATGTTTACTCATAGTAAATCGGCAACCACACGCTTCATGATCTTGCCGCTGCTATTCTTACTATCCAGTGTAAACGCTCTAGCCTCCTACCATATGGACTCGCTCAACCTTGGGGTTATATCAAATAAAGCCAAAGAGAATATCGCACAATTTCAGCCACTTATCAGCCACGCCGCATCCCTCTTGGGATATCGCGATGGCCATGTGCGGATCTGCGAAAGCTACGATGAGCTCCAGTTTTTAATCGAGAATGGTGAAGTTGCACTCGCAAGTGGCAGTGCTTTTTCCACTCTGATGTTAGAACAAGATAGCAAAACTCGTATTATTACTAAGCGCTGGAAGCATGGTATGGCCTATTACAATACCGTTTTTTTTAGCAAACAAGAGAGCGATATTAACCAACTAGAAGATCTGGTTGGTAAGACGATCGTTTTTGAACGTGAAACTTCCACCAGTGGTTATTTTTTACCTATGGTTATCCTACTCGAACGTGGCTTTCAGGTTCAGCACTTAAGCTCAACCAACATTCAACCTGATCCCGATAAAGTTGGTTATCTGTTCATTCAAGACCAGCTAAAACGCACCGACGAAATTAATATGTCGGCATGGGTATTTCGCGATCTTGTTGAAGCCTCGGCCTTTAGCAACGACAACTGGAACCCCCCTCATGAAATGCCGGAAAATATCCGTCAACATATTAAAATCATTTATCAAACAGATGATATAGCACGAAATTTTATTTCTACCTCTCCTCTGTTAAGTCAGGAGAAGCAGATGGCCATTGCAGAAATCCTCACGTCTTTACACTTAAGTCCTAAAGGACGAGTGATTTTAGCCAAACTGCAAAACAGCACCAAATTTGAAACCCTGTCTGACAACGATCAGAAAGTCATGGATAAGGCGCGGGAACAACTAAAGAAAATTAAAGCGTTAGCGGAGTAATCCATGATCCCTACATTTAAACTGCAAGCCCGTTACATCGCAGCGACGGCTTCGATTATTTTTGTTATGTCTGCTTTGCAATTTTTTTTGCAGCAGCGACTTTACGAGAGCAATACTCAAACCCTTACCACTCAGTTGGCACACAACACCGAGCAAAGCTTAACCAATCAGTTGCAACTGCGTGGCATGAGTCTCGCGCGATTTCTGACTGAAAGCCTGTTTGACCCGATGTACGCCAATAATCTTGATGCGGTGTATCGCCTTTTGTTGCCTGTCCTTTCACAGCATGAGGTGCGTAAGATTAATGTGGTTGATAACAAAGGGCTGATATTTCATGATGGGTCGAAAACGCTCGAGTCCTTTGGCTTGCGCCATCCAAACCCAAAAGCGATGAGTACGGCTTTAAAGCAACAAGGCACCTATATCTCTCGTTCGAATAATCTATTAAGAATTGCTATGCCGATACAACAAGAAAATGTTGTACTCGGCGCCGTCTATATTGAGATGTGTTTGGATAATCTCAAAGATGACATTAGTTCCAATCAACGACTACTAGAGCAGATTAAATACGCTGAAAATCAGCAGCTTCAGATCACTCATGGCGTGGTCACGCTAATTAGTTTTGTTATTGGTGTATTGCTTTCTTATTGGGTTGGCCGCTCACTCACCCGCCCTATTCGTCAGTTAATTCAGCATATCTCATTGACGGGCGATGGCCGATTTGAGTCTATCGAGCATAACCGTCGTGAAGACGAGATTGGCGAGCTTGTTCACGCGTTTAATATTATGGGCGAGAAGATCAACCGCCGTACGGAAGATATTAAGTTTATGGCGTTTCACGACTCGCTGACTCATCTTCCTAACCGCGCGCTGTTTGTTAAGCACGTTAGCGAACAAATTCTTTCGCCTGAAACTTCCTCACTGCTGGTCTGTTTTATCGACCTCGACGAGTTCAAACAGGTGAACGACACCTTTGGCCATGAAGCCGGCGATACTTTATTGGTGGAAATTGGTCGCAGACTTAAAAACGCACTAGTCAGTCCCGAGTTATGTCTTTTCAATGAAGAAGATACTTGCATGGTAGGCCGAGTTGGTGGCGATGAGTTTCTGATTTGTATTCCCAATATTTCTCGGCATGGCGCGCATAAAGTCGCCCATCACCTGTTAAAACTTCTCAATGAGCCAATTAAGATCGAAAAAGAAAGTGTCATCGTCGGTAGCAGTATTGGTTTTGCCACCTACCCAGAATGTGGGAACACTGCCCAGCAACTGATCAAGTCGGCGGATATTGCCATGTATGATGCAAAATCAAAGGGCAAAAATACCTTCAGCTTCTTTAACCAAGAGATGAATAACAAACTGATAGAAAGAACCGATATAGAAAGGGAGCTGCGCCGTTCACTCGCGGATCTATCACAATTTGAGCTTTACTATCAGCCCAAGGTCGACATCACCAACAACACCCTAATAGGGGCAGAAGCACTAATACGTTGGAATCACCCCGAGCGTGGGCTTATTTCTCCCGACCGATTTATTCCAATTGCTGAAGACAGCTTGATGATCCTTGAAATAGGCCAACACATTATCGAAACTGCGACCAAGCAACTGCATGACTGGCAAGCGTTACTGCCAGAAAATTTTCATATCGCAATTAACCTGTCAGCGAAACAAATCTGCCGCCAAGATCTGGTGGGTATTTTTTCGAAACAGATCGAAAAGTACAACCTAAGTGCAAAACAGTTGCATGTGGAAGTGACCGAGCATCAGCTCATGTATGATGTGAACAAGGCAAGCCGCGTGCTAAATAATCTCGGTAAACTTGGCATTGAAGTTTGGCTGGATGACTTTGGCACAGGTTACTCGTCATTAAGCTATTTGCGAGAGTTTAGCTTTGATGGTGTGAAGATTGAGCGGTCATTTATCGTAGACAATGCCCATAACGACTTCGATAAACCTTTGGTTAACGGCATTGTCTCATTAGCTAACTCCCTTAATATTGGCACGGTCGCCGAAGGGGTTGAAACCAAGGAACAAGTCGAATTTATTCATGAGATCGGGTGCCGAGCGGCGCAGGGGTATCTGTTCGACAAACCCTTGCCAAGCCAACGCTTTTTATCTCAATGGCTGAACAACAGCAATGGCTGTCCTTTTAATAAAACGCAGCAAGAAGTAGATGAACTTCGCCTACCTAATTGCGAGATATTCAGCGCCCCCTAGTTTTTCCTCTTCCCCATACAAACGCCGAGGGAATTTTCACACCTCGGCTTTTATTTTTTAGCGCGGTTACGCTTTTGCCTTTTTCGCCGAAATCGAGTTGGGGCAGCTAAACGTCGATATTCGCGCCATAAAATCACCAAGAAGATGACGATAGCCAGGACAAAAAGCGCAATAAACCCTTTTAGTAATGCATCGCAAAACCAGTCTGGGTCACATGGCAAATAGATCTCTATTTCAATCGTCACCGCTTAACCTCGCTGCCAGTTAAGCCACTTCGCAGTTGCTAACGTTGTTGGCCTCTACTCTTCTTAAATAGAACGAGGTTTGGGTTTAGAACTTTCGCAACATGATCACCGCCATTTGGCGTTGGACCACTGTTTTTGCTGCTCAGGGGTTAAAAAGCTCCAAGCGATAAAGCGGGTGATCTTTTGACCGTGAGTCATTTCCACCAGTTTAATCTGCTCTACTCCAACCTTATTGAGCGCACGAGTTAACTGGCGCACGTTCTCTTTCTTAGAAATAAGCGTTGAAAACCACAAGCATTGAGTACCAAAATCACGACTTTCGAAAGCCATATTACGAATAAAACTCTCTTCTCCTCCGACACACCAAAGCTCAGCCTTTTGACCACCAAAGTTAAGAGCCGAGCTTTGTTCTGGCTCGGCTTTTTGGCCACGCTTTACCCGGTTCAGCGCCAGATTCGAGCGTTTACGCTCGCTGCCTTTGCTCGCTTCCGCTAAAGATTTATGGAACGGGGGGTTGCACATACAAAAGTCATAGAACTCGCCGGGTTGGATAATGTTAGCGAAAAACTTTTTGCTATTGGGCTGCAAGCGAAACTGATGTTTCGCGCTAAGTGCAGGGTTGCTCTTGGCAATGTTACTCGCGTTTTCTACCGATATCGGGTCAATATCACTGCCCACCATTTGCCACTGATAACAGGCTGAAGCCACTATCGGATAAATGGCATTCGCGCCGGTGCCGATATCTAACCCTATTATTTTATTACCAGTTGGGATATCACCTCGGTTACTGAGCGCAAGAAGATCGGCGATATGGTGAACATAATCAGCACGGCCGGGAATAGGCGGACATAGGAAGCCTTCGGGAATATCCCAATGTTTCACGCCGTAATGCAAAGCTAACAAGGCTTTATTGAGCATTTTGACCGATTCATTGTCAGAAAAGTTGATCGACGCGTCACCGCGTACGTTGTTTATTACGTAGCCTTCTAGCTCGGGCAGCGCTTCTACCAGTTCAGTGAAATCGTACCTGCCATGGTGAGCATTACGTTGGTGCAATTGCGCCATGGATGTAACGCTCATCACAACGTCATCAGCCATCGACTCTTGTGCTTTCGGTCCTTTTTTATGGGTTGACAGTTTTCGCGTATTTTTAGCTGCGGTTTTGTTAACCGATGAATTGGGCTTAGAAGCGCGATGCTTGCTGGATTTTGGGCGAGTATTAGGCATGATAATAAAGCTTCAATTTAGTTGGCTTGGTCTTGGTAAATGAGACCGACAATGAGCGCGCTATTGTACTGAGAAAACAAGATAATGCCATGATCGCTCGGCAACAAAGCACAAATGGCAGCCAAATAGTGCTGCTGGCGGCATTCTCGCCGCCAGCGCGCGCCCTAAGCACAGTGTTGGG
>Ga0070724_10002180_pt1 | contig 11092 bp, 10 predicted proteins | sample tdDd001_FD_67278 | JGI IMG/M metagenome (GOLD analysis project Ga0070724, IMG submission 67278) | Marine sediment microbial communities from the Atlantic coast under amendment with organic carbon and nitrate - tdDd00.1 | ecosystem: Environmental > Aquatic > Marine > Coastal > Sediment | place...
TGGTAAGCTTTTTGAGATCTAAAATTTCTTTTAATAAAGGCTGACCTTTTGTCTTTTCAACTAATAACTCATCGTTAGCTTTTTTCATAGCATCCATAACTTCTTTTGGGAAAGTTTTGATTTTGATGTTTGGATAATCAGTCTCAATCTTAGACCATGCTTCAGCACTCATGTGATAGTTTTGGATGTACATATCGTAAGCCGAAACTCTCATTGCTGTAATTAAGATTTGTTGTAAATCTTTTGGTAATTTTTTGAATTTTCTTTCGTTAACTAAGAATTGTAATTCAGTTCCTGGTTCATGCCATCCTGTGTAGTAGTATGGTGCAATTTTGTTGAATCCCATTTTGATATCCATTCCAGGTCCAACCCACTCTAATGCATCAATAGTACCTCTTTCTAGTGAAGTATATAACTCACCAGAAGCAATGTTAGTAACTGTTAATCCTAATTTTGCCATAACTTCACCAGCAAATCCAGGGATTCTCATCTTAAGACCTTTTAAGTCATCAACAGTTTTAATCTCTTTTCTGAACCATCCACCCATTTGGTTTCCTGTGTTACCACCAGGGAAAGATAATACTTTGTGTTTTTTGTATGCTTTTTTCATTAAGTCCATACCACCACCGTAGTAGAACCATGCATATTGCTCAGGAGCAGTCATACCAAATGGCATTGTAGTAAATGGTAATGTGTTAATGTCTTTACCTTTCCAGTAATAAGACGCAGAGTGACCCATGTCATACTGACCACCTTTAACCATATCTAAAATACCTAATGCTGCTTTATGTTTATTTGAAGCATCAACTCTAATTTTAAGTCTTCCATCTGACATCTCTTCTACCATTTTCGCCATGTTTTTTGGCGCATCAATAAATGGTGATAAAGTAGATCCCCATGTAGTTGCAAGTTTCCATTTGTAAACTTTGTCTTTAGCCATTGCAGCTGTACTTAAACCTGCAACTAGTGCAGAAGTTACTAATAACTTAGTAGTTGTTTTTAACATCATCATTCTCTCCTTTGATTTGTTATAAGTCAATTCTAACGACTAGAAATGATAATGATATGATATTTTTTATGAAAAAATGTAATTTTTATGTTAATTTATTAGACTTTCTATTGTAAAATTTTAAAAAAAGGTTTTTGGTGAAGAGAATATTATTAGCCATATTATTATGTATTAACTTTTTATACTCGCAGGATTTTGTAGATAAATTCGGTTATGAAAAGGATTATAAAGTAGCTATCAAAAAAGCAAAAGAACACAAAAAAGATATTGTAATGGTTATAGTTTCTGATTACTGTTCTTGGTGTGATAGATTAAAAGAAGAGGTTTTATCTTTAGAGTATACAGATGAGATTTTGAAAAAACACTATATCCCTTTGATGGTAAATTCAAGTAGTGATAATTATCCAAGCAAATTTGATTCATACGTGGTACCAGCGGTACACTTCGTGAGTTTCAAAGATGAGTCAATAATAGAAACAGTTTTAGGTTTTAATAATAATTATAGGTTTTATGAAATAATAGAAGCAAAAAAATAGAGTAAGATTTACTCTACTTTGAAAATATATCCAGTATCAACAACTGTTTGAATATACTCTTTTTTAAGTGTTTTTCTAAGTCTTCTAACTAATGATCTAATTGATTCTAAAGAAGCAAAAGAACCTTCCCAAACATAATTCTCAATTGTTTCATATGATAATACTTGGTTTTTCTTAGTTAGGAAAAGATTCATAAGAAGTCTCTCTTTTTTTGTAAGCCTTTCTTCTTTACCATCAATTACTACAGTTGAAGATTTATAGTCAAAATAACACTCTTTATCAAAAGTGATTAAATCATCTTGAATGTTACATAATTTCTCAATCTTGATTTCAAGCTCATCAATAAAGAAAGGTTTTTTTAGATAGTCATTACATCCAAAGTCATATGATTCTTTGATTACATCAAGTTCAACAGACGCAGATATGATAATCACAGGAACATCATCATAGAATTCTCTAATTTTTTTAAGAATTTTAATTCCATCTACATTTGGAACATTTATATCTAAAATGAAACAACTATATCCATCAGTGATTTTTTCCATTGCATCTGCACCATCAATACAGGCTTCAACATTATAACCCTTAAGGTTTAGTCTTTTTTTGATTGTTTCATTTAGTTTTTGATTATCTTCTAAAAGTAAAATTTTCATGTTATACCTTTTTGTGAGGTAGCTTTATTGTAAATATAACATCATTACCATTATTTTTCACACTAATAGAGCCTCTCATTTTATCTTCTATAATAACTTTTGCCATATAAAGCCCTATCCCAGTACCATCATCTTTTGTTGTAAAGTATGGTTCAAAAATAGAGTTTATGATTTTTTCATCAATTGCTCCACCATCATCAATAATCTCTATAATATTGAAGTTTTCACTTCTTTCAATATTAATATCTATATTACCTTTGTTGTTTGAGTCAATATTTTTTTCAATAATTTTATTTTTTGCATTATTAATTAAATTTAGTAAAACCTGTTTAAACTCATTTTCATATCCATAAATAAGAAGCTCTTCTTTGTCATTTTTATAGTTAAACTTCATATGAATATTTGAGTAGAAAACTTGTTTACCTATAATCTCATTTATCTCATTTAAAGCCTTAGAGATTGAGAATAGTTTTTTCTTTGTTGAAGGTTTTAGGAAGTTTCTAAAATCATTTAGTGTTCTTGACATATATTTGATTTGAACCATAGAGTCTTGAACAAAATCTTTTACATGAACATCTTTTAACTCATTTAAAAGATAAGTTGTTTGAATATCTTGAACTAGAGCTGATAATTCAACTAGTGGTTCATTCCATTGATGAGCAATTGCTGCAACCATATCACCCATTTCAGCTAATTTACTTTGTTGGATTAAGAACTGTTTTTGTTGAACTCTCTCTGTGATATCATCCATAATACATACAATTCCACCAACATTTCCTTCAATATTTTTATAAACAGCCTTGTTTAAAATAATATGCTTCATATGGTTTGATGGAGTATAGAATGTAAACTCTGATGTGCTAGTACTAAATGTTTGTAATAACTCTTTATCTATATTAGTATTTTTAAGTGCCACATCATAAGGGAAAAAGTCAAAGGCAGTTTTACCAATAATCTCATCTCTTCTTTTATTTACAAGATTTGCAAAACTAAGATTACATCCTAAAAACTTTCCATCAACATTTTTATAATAGATTGGATTCGGAATAGTATCAAGCAGAACTTTATCAAACTCTAACTGGTTTGAAAGTGCAAGTTCAACCTTTTTTCTTCTTTGAATATTCGCTCTTAATATCACAACAACCGTACTTAGAATCATAATAATTATTACAGCAGTTACAATAAACTTAGTAAACTGTCTATAAACAGAGCTTGGTTCATTTATTACAGTATAATCTTCAAGATGAGTTGAAACATCAATATTAAATCTATCTAATTCATTATAATCAAACATATATCTATTTGGAGATTTTTCAATTACTGGAATTTTCTTTACATCAATTCCATTTAGAACTTTTATAGCCATATTTGAAACAGCTTCACCTTGAGCTAATGCAGAAGTTAATAAACCACCAACAATTCCATAGTTTAAATAAAAATCCCAAAGACCATAAATTGGTACATTACTAGCAGCTTTTATCTCTTTGAAACTTTGTTTATATGTAAAATACTTACCAGTAGTATCTTTGAAAAGTAAAACAAATAAAATTACATCATTTGCTCCAAGTTGGGATACTTTTTTCTTTAAAGATTCAATCTCCATTTTATCAACGTATTCAATATTAAACTTTTTTTCATATTTAGTGATTATATTTCTTAAGTCTCTTTTTACTGCAAGACCAGTTTTTGATCTATCGTTGATTATTAATAGTTTTCCAATATTAGGATGTAAATCTTCAATAAGTTCAAAGTTCTTTTCTAAATCAACTTGCTCAACAACACCTGTCATATATTGTTTCATATTATTTTCATCAAGTAAGGCTTTGTCAAAGTTGTTTATACCACAGAATAATACAGGTAAATTTTTGAAAAGATATTCATGATATCTTATTGCAAAATCAAATGCATTATTATCACTTGCAATAATTAAATCAAAAGATCTTTTTCTAAATTGTTGTTTATAAAGGGCTGCTAGTTTATCTAAATATATAGGATCAGCAACACGTTTAGTGTCCATGTATACAGTTGTTAGCTCAATATCTTTGTGCTTGGCAAACTGTTTTTCAATAGTTTTTGAAATATCATCACTCCAAATGTATCCTTTGTGATACGAATGAAGTAATAATACCTCTTTAGGGTTATTTGCGTATAAGCACGTGAGAAATAAAAAGCTAAATAGTAAAAATTTTTTCATTTGTAACCTTCTTCTATTTAGCAATTATATCAAGATTTAGTAAAAATTACATATCCTGATTTTGGTCCGTGTGCTCCAATAACAAGTGACTGTTCAATATCTGCTGTTTTAGAAGGTCCAGAGATAAATACACCATAACCAGTATTTTCAAAGTTAATTTTTTGATATGCTTCATGCATATTGTTTAAAATCTCTTTCTCATCAATCACAATTACAATATTTTGTGCAATAAAATATAAAGATCTATGTCTATTTTCTGGATTTTTCATCCAAATTGCACCATTTTCAGCAACTGCAAAATTACCTTTTACAACTGCTAAATCAATATCTCTTAAATTGTGTGGGTCTTCTTCATCATTTGGCTCAAAGTTTTTTAATCCAAAATCATCTACATTAGATGCAATAAGTTTTTCATCTGGATATAACTCTTGAACAGTTTTTTCTAAATCAGCTCTATCAACTACTAAAGCTTTTCCACCAACACTTTCAAGCATTGTAGAGAATTTTGCAAATTTGTCCTCAAATGTAATTCCAAAGTTTTCATATGAAGCAGGTAATTCTACATTTGGTACAACATTATTTTGTCTAATTTTACTTAAGATTTTTTGTTTACTACTCATCTAATTCTCCTTGCTCATACATCTCTTTGAAACTTTTTTCTGGGAACTTAGGTAAATCTCTTTGTCTACCCCACACATTATTTTTGTTATATAGCATTGATTCTGGAAGTTTTGGTACAACTTTTCTAGCAACTTTTCCAGCCATATTAAATAGTGTTGGTTTTGACATTAACCAAGCTGTAACTTTCATTGCCATTTTTTTCTTAGAATCAATTAATCCCATATCTGCTAAATCTTGTCTTCTAGCATATAGTTGAGAATCTAAGTCAATTTTTGCTGGACATACGTGAGAACATGAACCACATAAAGTACAAGCAAATGGTAATGAATTGTGTTTTTCTGGCTCTTTTACTGAACCTAAAACTGAACCAATAGGACCAGGGATTGTATACTCATACGAGTGACCACCAGATCTTCTATATACTGGACAAGTATTCATACATGCACCACATCTAATACAGTTTAATGCTTGTTTATATTTTGTTGAACCTAAGAATTCGCTTCTTTTATTATCAACAATAATTATATGCATTTCACCACCTTCAACAGCTCCATGGAAGTGTGAAGTATATGATGTAATAGGTTGACCAGTTGCAGATCTAGCAAGTAATCTTGTAAATACTGATAAATCCTCTAATCTAGGGATTACTTTTTCAATTCCCATAGATGCAATGTGGAAATCTGGAACTGAAGCACCCATATCAGCATTACCTTCATTTGTACAAACAACAACACCACCAGTGTTTGCAATAGCAAAGTTAACACCAGTCATACCAGCATCAGCAGTTAAAAAATCTTCTCTTAATGAAGCTCTTGCTGCTCTTGTTAAATATGTTGGATCATCATTTCCTTTTTCAGTTCCAAGTTTTTCATGGAAAGTATCAGAAACATCCGATTTTTTTAGGTGAATTGCTGGTAATACGATGTGTGAAGGTGGTTCGTCTCTTAATTGAACGATTCTTTCACCTAAATCTGTATCAACTACAGTAATTCCTCTTTGTTCTAAATATGGGTTTAAGTGACACTCTTCTGTTAACATCGATTTTGATTTAACAAGCTTCTTAACACCCTTTTCTTTTAAAAGTTTATATGCAATCTCATTATGCTCAACAGCATCTGCTGCATAGTGAACTGTAATACCTTTTGCATTTGCATTTCTTTCAAACTCTAATAGGTACTTATCTAAGTTAGCCATTGTGTGAGTTTTGATTTGACTAGCAAGTTCTCTTAATTGTTCCCACTCAGGGATAGATTTTGAAGCTAAATCTCTTTTTGCTCTAACAAACCATAAAGCTTCATCATGCCAGTGCATTCTCTCATCATTAGCTACAAACTTTTTCGCATTTTCTGGATGTGTACTCATAGTTGTTCTCCTGCTAAGATTTCAACGATATGCATTACTTTAATAGGATAGTTATTTCTATTGATTAATCCATCCATATGCATTAAACATGACATATCAGCACCTGTCATTACAACAGCTTCAGAATCTATGTGGTCTTTAATTCTATCTTTACCCATTGCAACAGAAACATCTTCTTCTGCAACAGAGAATGTACCACCAAATCCACAACATTCATCTTTTCTTTTTAATTCAACTAAATCAATATCTTTTACTGTTTTTAAGATATTTTCTAATTTAGAGTTATATGGAACATTTAACTCACTTGCAGTTCCAAGTTTTAAAACTCTATGCCCGTGACATGAGTTATGAAGTCCTACTTTGTGAGCAAACTGTACATCAAGTTTTAGATTTTCTACTTTAATAACATCATGTAAAAATTCACAAATTTCATAAATAGAGGCTTTTACTTTATTGTAGTCTTTGTCATTATCAAAGAAAGGTGCATAGTGTTCTTTAACCATAGAAACACATGAACCACTTGGTGCTACAATATAATCATAATCTTTAAAATTTTTTACAAACTGTTTTGCTAATGTTTCAATATCTTTTGAACATCCTGAGTTTGCCATTGGCTGACCACAGCAAGTTTGATTGATTGGGTACTCAATATCTAAACCTTGCTTCTTTAATACTTTATATGTTGCTTTACAAATGTCTGGATACAGCTCATTCATAAAACAGGGAATAAATAGACCTACCTTCATACATACTCCTTCATTGTTATAAAGTAATTCTATACTTTACATATGAAATTAGTATGATATTTTACGTTTTACTTAACTAATTAGTCAAGTAATGTTTCTTTAGGTAAATTGAGATGTCATTTTCTAAGTAGTTATCTTTGATATAAATCTGCTTAGATAGGTGCTTGCAGTGACTTAAAATCTCACTTGCACTTACTTTATTAAATGAGTCTTTTTTTAAGAAATTAAAGGCAAAACCCTTTTTTGAAGCAGTAAAACATCTATTTATGAATTCAAACATCTCTTCTTTTGTAAGAATATTCATAGCTCCACTACATATATAGTAGTCAGCAACTTCAAGTTCATCCTTTAAAATGTCTTTTTGTTCTAAATCTAAGGCGGGGAATCTTCTTTTTGCTTTTTGTATCATAATATCTTCAATATCATAACCTTTGTATGATTTTGGTCTTAGTCTTTTATCAACTAAATAGTTATAATACTCTGCAAACCCACAACCTGCATCTATAATTGAAGAGTTTTTTATTTCATCTTTGAAAAAAAGTGTTAGTATATAAAATCTTTTATATTGAGTTTGTTGAGATATCCAATGAACTCCTCTAGGTGAAACGCCGTGTTTTTCCACAGCATCTATATAGAATTCATGGTTATTTTCATTTCCTAATTTAATAAAGTAGCCTTATTTAGAAAGTTGTTCAATTATAACGTTGTTATCTTTAATAAATTTAGATACAACATCAGAGTTTGTATGTTCATAGGCTCTATCATATACAATTCTTTTAATACCTGCAGCTATTAAGTTTTTAGAACATTCACTACAAGGTTCTAATGTCACATAGATAGTTGCTTCTTCAATAGAGATACCTTTTCTTGCTGCCCAAATTAAAGCATTCATTTCAGCATGAATTTCATATGTTTTAGACCACTCGTGATGATCTTTAGTATATTCACCATTCCAGTGATCACTACAGTTAGTATAACCAGTAGGTGTACCATTGTAACCAGTAGATAAAATCCTGCCATCTTTAACTATTACAGCTCCCACTTGTTTTGATACACATTTTGAAGCACTTGCAATTTCATGAGCAATATTTATAAATGTTTGATCGTTTAACATAAGAGTCCTATTTTTTTCGAAATTATAGCAAAAATAGGTTTATTTTTAATATTTTGGCCATTTTTTGCCAAAAATTGTCAATATTTTGTCAAATTTTCATAAAAATCGCCTTTTTAACTTAAAGCAAGCTTTACATAATTAATAAAAATATATTTATAATAAAAATTGTGATAAGATATTCAAAAATTTGACGAATAAAAAAAGGCTGATTATGGATTTTAAAGAAATCAAAGAATTAATAAGAGTATTTGACAAGAGTGAATTAAATAAATTAAAAGTAAAAGAAGGTGAATTTGAAGTTGCTATGCAAAAAGGTTTCGAAGGTGGAACTGTTGTAACTACTTCTGCTCCTGTAGCTGCGGCTGCTGCACCTGTTGCTGCGCCAGCTCCTGTTGCTGCTCCTGCTGCTGAAGCTGCTGCACCTGTTGCTGCACCTGTAGCTGGTGATACTATTAATTCTCCAATGGTTGGAACTTACTATGCTTCTCCATCTCCTGAAGCTCCTGCATTTGTTAAAGTAGGTGATACAGTTAAAAAAGGTCAAACTTTATGTATCTTAGAAGCAATGAAAATCATGAACGAAGTTGAAGCTGAGTTTGATTGTAAAATTGTTGAGATTTTAGTTGAAGATGGTAACCCAGTAGAATACGATATGCCAATCTATGTTGTAGAAAAATTATAATAAGAAGCTAATATGGCAGAAATTAAAAAAATTCTAATTGCTAATAGAGGTGAAATAGTTCAAAGAGCTATTAGAACTATTAGAGAAATGGGTAAAAAATCAGTTGCAGTTTATTCTGCAGGTGATAAAAATGCATCTTATTTAAAACATGCAGATGAAGCAGTATGTATTGGTGATGTTAAATCAGCAGATTCATACTTAAACATTCCAGCAATTATCACAGCAGCAGAAATGACTGGTTGTGATGCAATCTTCCCAGGTTATGGATTCTTATCTGAAAACCAAGATTTTGTTGAAATTTGTCAACTACATGGTATTAAGTTTATTGGTCCTTCTACTGATGTAATGGAGAAAATGGCTGATAAATCAAAAGCTAAAGATGAGATGATTAAAGCTGGTGTACCAGTTGTTCCTGGTTCAGATGGTGCTGTTCATACTTTAGAAGAAGCTAAAAAAGTTGCGTCAGAAATTGGTTATCCAATTATGGCTAAAGCATCTGCTGGTGGTGGAGGTAGAGGAATGAGACTTATCACTGATGAGTCTGAATTCGATCAAAACTTCATGGCTGCATCTTCTGAAGCATTAGCTGCATTTGGTGATGGTACTATGTACCTTGAGAGATTTATTAACAACCCAAGACACATTGAAGTTCAAGTTGTTGGGGATTCTCATGGTAATGCTATTCACATTGGTGAAAGAGATTGTTCTTTACAAAGAAGACACCAAAAAGTTATTGAAGAGTCACCTGCAATTTTATTAAATGATGAAACAAGAGCTCATTTACATGAAGTTGCTGTAAAAGCTACTAAGTACTTAAAGTATGAAGGTGCTGGTACTTTTGAATTCTTAGCAGATGACAAACAAAATATTTATTTCATGGAAATGAATACTAGACTTCAAGTTGAACACCCAGTATCAGAAATGGTATCTGGAATTGATATTATTGAATTAATGATTAAAGTTGCAGAAGGTGAAGAAGTGCCTCCTCAAGAATCTATTAAATTCAGAGGTCACTCTATTGAAGTAAGAATTACTGCTGAAGACCCTAATACATTCTTACCTTGTCCAGGTAAGGTTAAACAATGGTTCGTTGCTGGTGGTAGAAACGTAAGAGTTGATTCTCACGTTTACGCTGGTTATGTAGTACCACCTTACTATGACTCAATGATTGGTAAACTAATCGTTTGGGGAAGAGATAGAAATAAAGCTATCAACATTATGAAGAGAGCTTTAAATGAGTTTGAAGTAGAAGGAATTAAGACAACTATTCCATTCCACCAAAAAATGATGGAAAATGAAGACTTTATCTCAAATAACTACGATACAAAATACTTAGAAAACTACAAAAGTTTAGACGATTTATAGAAAAAGGAGAAAAATTCTCCTTTTTCTAAAGCTTAAATTTATCTAAAATTAGATACAATCCGCCAAAATATACACATTTTATATAACTATTATACTTTGAATATATCAAAGACTATTTTTTATAAACTAACCTACTTGCAAGAAAGAATTACGCATTAGTCATATATGTTTATGTTAAATTTATATGAAGACACAATATATAAAGCCTGTGTATCATTTTATAAAATTTTACTAAGGTAACGAATGACATTTAACGAATTTAATTTCAAAGATCTATTACAAAAGGCAATTGACCAAGCTGGTTTTAAAGAACCAAGTCCAATTCAAGAACAAGCTATCCCTGTAGTTTTAGAGGGTAAAGATATAGTTGGACAAGCACATACAGGTACAGGTAAAACTGCAGCATTTGGTCTTCCAGTTATTAACAAAATGAAATGTAATGGTTCTGTTGAAGCAGTAGTTATTGTTCCTACAAGAGAACTTGCAATGCAAGTATCTGATGAGTTATTTAGATTTGGAAAGTTTTTAAATATAAACACAGCAACAGTATATGGTGGACAATCATATTCAAGACAATTAAAACATATTGACAATGCTGGTATCGTTGTAGCAACTCCAGGAAGATTTTTAGATCTTTTAAGAGGTGGAAAGATTGATATTAACCCTGATTATGTAATCCTTGATGAAGCAGATGAAATGCTTGATATGGGATTCTTAGATGATATTAAAGAAATCTTCACATTTATGCCAAGTGATAGACAAACACTATTATTTTCAGCAACAATGCCACAAGCTATTAAAAACTTAGCA
>Ga0070724_10002183_pt1 | contig 11082 bp, 10 predicted proteins | sample tdDd001_FD_67278 | JGI IMG/M metagenome (GOLD analysis project Ga0070724, IMG submission 67278) | Marine sediment microbial communities from the Atlantic coast under amendment with organic carbon and nitrate - tdDd00.1 | ecosystem: Environmental > Aquatic > Marine > Coastal > Sediment | place...
TCACCGCACTCTGTCTGCGGCGCAGGTCCACGTTGGCCGTTGGGAAGCCCAGAGTCCGACCAACTTTCTCGCCCATAATGATCTTTCCCGACATGCGGTACGGCCGGCCGAGTAGCGCGGTAGCCTGTTCGAGTTCCCCGTCCCACAGTGCTTCGCGAATGACTGTGCTGCTTACACGTACAGCACCGACCTTGATGCTCGGCACTTGCTCAACAGCGTATCCAAGGGCGCCACTTGCCCTCTGCAAATGCTCCAGCGTCCCCTCACGTTTCGCGGCAAAGCGAAAATCATCGCCCACCACGATGTGCCGGGAACTCAGACCGTGCGCCAGGATGCGCCGGATGAATGCATCGGCTGCTATGTCTTTCATCCTCGCATTGAATCTCGGGCAATAGAAAATATCGATGCCGTGACCTGCAAGCGCATCAAACTTCTCGCGAAACCGCATCAATCGGGCCGGTGGCGCAGGCCCCGCAAAATATTCTTTTGGTGTCGGCTCGAAGCTCATTACGACCGACGGCAATCCCAGTTCGCGCGATGCTGTATTGACACGCTCCAGAAGCTGCTCATGGCCAAGATGCAAACCGTCGTAGGCGCCAATGGTCACGACGCTGCCAGCGTTTAGCTGTGCAAAGGGTAGATCGTTGATGTGGCGTACGAGGCGCATGTCAGTGCGGTTTGATACCGAGTTTTGACGGCCGAAGACCGAGCAGCAGCAAGACCAGGAAATAGGTGCCGGCACCCGCAACGATGCTGACGGCCAGCCAGATCATTCGGTCAATGGCTGTTGCCTCAAGCCACCAGGTCAGCGGTCGTCCCAACCGGTCTATCACCACCCACATCAGCACATTCGCGACAAGCACCTGGACCAGTAAGGCGATCCAGCCGGCTGAGTGCCGTAAGACACCACTCCTGATCAGGCCTTTGTAGAGCAAGGCCGCATTGAGCAGCGCCGCAATCGAAATCGCCAGCGCCAGGCCCGCATGAGTGCCGGCATAGTCGATAGATGTCAGGTACCAGGCGAGCGACACACTCAAGACGAAATTGACGGCAAGGGCGATCAGTCCGGCCCGAACCGGCGTTTTCGTATCTTCCCGCGCAAAATATGCGGGCGCGAGAATCTTGACGAATGAGAATCCGACCAGGCCGACAGCGAACGCCTGCAGCGCCAGCGCCGTCATCGCGACGTCACTCTCATCAAACTCGCCACCATAAAACAACGTCGCTACGAGCGGCTCTGCCAGCACGATGAGCCCGACAGCGGCCGGCACTGCGATCAGCGACACCAGCTTCATGGACCAGTCGATCGTCGCCGAGAACTCATCATGTCTCTCATTGGCGTACTGGCGCGACAGGTATGGCAAGGTCACCGTGGCCAGTGCGATGCCAAACAGGCCCAGCGGAAACTCCATCAGGCGATCCGAGTAGTACAGCAAACTAATCTTGCCGACGCCCAACATCGACGCGATGATGCCGCCGACGAGCACATTGAGCTGCGCGACCGACGAGCCAAATATGGCGGGCAACATCAAGCGGCCTGCGCGCCGTACGCCCTCATGGTGAATGGCCCACTTGGGCCGGGGCAGCGCCCTGATGCGCATGAGGAATGGCACCTGGAATAACAACTGGAACACGCCGGCGACGAATACGGAATAAGCGAGCGCCATACCCGGCTCTTCGAGCAGTGGCGCAAGCCAGATTGCGCCAGTAATCAGGACGATATTGAGGATCACAGGTGTAAACGCCGGCACGGCGAACCGGCCGTAGGTGTTCAGAATGCCTCCGGCGAACGCAGTCAACGACACAAAGAACAGGTATGGGAACGTAAAGCGCAACATCAGGGTTGCGAGATCGAAGCGACCGTCCTCACCAATGAAGCCTGGCGCCACGACGGCGACAAGCAGCGGCGCCGCGACGACGCCTGCCAGAGTCACAAGGAACAGAATGACCCCAAACGTACCTGCGATCGCGTCGACGAACTCCCGGGCGTCCTCGTGGCTGTGTTTTTCGCGATAGCGGGCCATGACCGGGACGAAGCCCTGCGAGAAGGCGCCCTCGGCAAAAAATCGCCGCAACATGTTCGGAATGCGGTTGGCGACCAGGAAGGCGTCCATGACCAGTGAGGCGCCGAAATAGCGGGCAAAAACGATATCCCGGACCAGCCCCAGGATGCGCGACAGGAACGTCATACCGCTGACCACCGAGGCCTTCAGCATGAGCTTGAATCCAGTGACTTTTTTGCTCGACATACGGGCACCGAGTTTAGCCGAAAAGCCCCTGCTCCGGGGTGTGTCGATAGTCATTGACAAGCGCGGGCCGGGCACGAATAATACGCGGCTCTTCGAGCACCAGACACGGTATATCCAGTGGCAAACATCAAATCAGCGGGAAAACGCGCCCGCCAGGCTGAAAAATCACGCAAGCACAACATGGCGATGCGTTCCCTGTTGCGCAGCAAGATCAAGAATGTCGTTAAGGCCTGTGATGCCGGCGACAAGGAAGCTGCCACGGCCGCTTACAAGGATGCTGCGCCCATCATAGACAGCATGATCAACAAGGGCATCGTCAACAAGAATAAGGCTGCTCGCCACAAGAGCCGCCTGAATACACGGATCAAGGGACTTAGCGCCTGATACGCTGTATCAAGAGTCAAAAAAAGCCGCCCAATGGGCGGCTTTTTTTTGCCTGCTTACCCCGTTTTGCTACCAGCACTTATCTCCACCGGCCAATGCATCCTTCGCACCGGTCTGGGTGAGCGTCAATGTGCCACATTTTGTATCGCGCACGAGCTGCTGTGCAAGCGGCGCGGCGATAGCTGTATAGGTCACCGGCGTGACATTTACCACTGTCAGCAGATAGACCGCATCGGCATCACCGGCCGGCACCGAACTTCCATCATCCGAGATGAATAGAGGATTGGCAGGCAGGCCGAGGTCGGTGAGATCCGCTGAATAGCGCTTGTTGTCCATAAAAAATTGCTGTTGCCGATCTGCGATCTGCAATAAGGTGCTCGTCGCTGCAGTACGCTTCGTGTTCACGACGTACTGCGTGTATGACGGATAAGCGAATGCGGCAATAATCGAGACTATCACCACCACTATCATCAGCTCGAGCAGGGTGACGCCGCGTTGCTTGTCGGCCGGATTAGTTTTCAATGTCATTTTGATCTTCCTTTGAAGTCTGTTTGTCGACCAATCCTGGCCTAGAGATCGGCATCTTCCTGCAGATACCAGAATGTGCGCCAGCGCGTCGTTGCATCAATGTTATCGATCTGCAGATCGGGCCTCAGAATTTTGTTGGGCGGAACCGATACGACTTCCGCCGGGATACCAAGCGACCTGAGCTCGACGCTGCGGTCGTTTTTGCTCGATGGCGCCTCAGGATCCAGACTATTCGGGTCATCGTCCGTTGTGTCGTAGTTGATGACAGCCGTCGCATCCTGCAGCGCTACCGCATAGAGACGTCCTGCGCCTTCAGACGGCGAACATGCCGTTGCACCGGTTCCGGAGAATGGCATGTAGGTCGTAAAGAACGTTTTGCCCGTTAGCGTCAGCGCAGTTGCCAGAACCTTCTCGCCCGGATCTTCGAGCCCCAGGCGCCAGCCATGAACCAGGTCGACGACACATCCGTCCGAAGATTGCAGGCAGTTGCTCGTCACGTCACCGAAGTCGACATGCTGCAGGCCCGTATCGACACCGCTACCAATCGACGTATGCCGGTCCTTGATCATGTACATGAAATTGTAGGCCGAACCGCCCTTATCGAGCGGGTCCGCACGATTGCCCGAGCCAATAACGATGGCATCGAACAGACCATTGCCATCCTTGGCCGGCACCACATCCGGCCGGTGGAAGAAGCGGCGATCCTTGGCGAAACTGGGTGCACCAGCCGTGTGGCGACCAACGGAGGCCAGCAGCGTGAGCTTCCAGTTCGAGACATCGCTCCCCTGTATGTCCGCACGCCAGATATTGCCACCCGTGTCACCGACAACCATGCGGTCTGTCAGGCCATCGCCATCCGTGTCCGCGACAGACAATGTAGATGGAATGCTATCCACCAGCTTCGAATGCACAAACACATTGCCACCGCCGCCAGAGCCGCCGCGCGCCTTCCAGATCAGTGCACCTGTCTCGGCATCAACGACGTATATGGCATTACCTTCCGAGTCGTCACTGCCAATAACACCGCGCAGATCCTTGTTGACGTCATAGCCACCAGCGAACATGACTGCCGGGCGTGGCCCGGAAGCCGTATCAACGAGTCCAACCCGCGGATTGGAAAAGGTAAGACCTAGCTCTTTGAAATCGCCGCTATCGTCGATCGTCCACATGAGCCTGGGACTTTCAGGCTTCGTGACGTCCAGCGCGTAATACGATTTGCCACCGCGGCGCATGCCGACGTACAGGTACACACGATCACCGTCACTGGCAACGATTGAGCCGTCGTGATTCTGGTCCTGGACGAACGCTACGGGAGCGCCGTCCATCGTGTACGGGTGCTGCATGCCGGTGCCATTCGCGCGAAGAACTTTCTGCGCCTCCATCGAGGCGCGTGGCATGAAGGCCCAGATCTCCTCGCCGCTATCGGCGCCGCCGGTGCTCGTATTTCGAATCATGCGCAGCATGCCGTCGTCCGACCCGACTGCGATATAGATGGCCGGATTGGTTGGGTCGCTGTAGCCGCTGATCGAACCGTAGTTAAGAGGCAACGGCCTGGAATGGAGTGCGTCGCCGAACATCCACTCACGCGCCTCGTTGGTCTCGCCGTCGCCGTCCAGGTCATCAACATCCAGACCACGCGAAAACCCAATCAGAGCGGCTGACTCAGTTGCAGTTGAGACATCGAAATCAGACTGCAACGATGACGCGGTTGCCAGGTCAACGTTGAGATGCGCAAGAGAAGATGGTGTCCGGTCATAATAAATAGTTCGACCGCCCAGCCCGTTGGCCTCCTGCGGACTGCCTGATATGAAACCCGGTATGCGTTGGCCCGCACCACCGCGCGCGACGACACGGCCATCACGGCCAGCAACCTCACCCGAGTCGAGATCAGGTGGCGGAAGAGAATTGGGATCGGTCCAGTAGGTCAGCGCGTCGAAACGAATACGACCATCAGCAGCTATAGCCGGAGTGCCCCTTGCGTCAACAAGAGCCGCATCCGTGGAAGCGGTGTTCGCACCGTCAAGCCTCAGCTTCTTAACATTTCCAACCCATGACGGACGCGCCTGGCCATCCACCTGGAATAGTGCGATGAAAACATTCTCGGTAATCTCGGCGCGGTTGAATACATTGACCGGTACCGAGGCCGCGACGAAGGTCGTGCTGACGCTGAGGATTTGCTTGAAGATCTCCTGCAACGTCGCGACCAGTTCATCCGGTCTCTCGCTCAACGCCAGCGGTACTCCAGTACCGCCTGCACGCGCGTAACCCTTGGTCGTCGTGTTGATCTTTGTGCCATCGACGATGAAATAAGACACAACGTTCTGCTTGTCCTCGAGATCCGGAACGTTTCCGTAGTTGCCGTTGGCGAGATCGGCATCGTTCAGGTATTGAATGACATCCGGAAACTGCCCCTGCGACGATCCAAACCCGCCAGAACCAACAGAGTCTTCGATAGCGCCATCGGAATCGTCTTCCTGGTTCGAGACCTGGAACATCATGTTGACCGTGTACAGCTTCGAACAGGCACCTGCCTTGTCGAGGGGGCTGACATAGGACGGCTTGACCTTCGGGCCTGTTTCGATCGACGTATCCCAGGAAAGGGCCGGATAGTCGTAGTCGAGGTTATAGGTATTCTTCGTACCAAAATCGGTAAAGCCGTTGTGGGCGTTGTAGACACTCTGACCTGTCAGGTAACGGAAAAACTCGAAGAACAATTCCTTACCCTGGTATGTGTGACTCAGGCCGCCATGCGGGATCGGCATGGCGTCGAGATAGTTATGGAAACGGGCTTTGGCACCATTTGCATCACCTTTCTCGAACAGCTCGAAACCCATGGCGATGAAACCACCATTGCTGCACTTTGTGCGGCCAAAACCTTCGCAATTGTTATTGTTGGCATGGTTGACCATGAGACCGACTTTCACGCCCTCAAGCGGATCAAACACTTTGCGCAGTGACCCACGGAGCACGTCAAAGAAGGTGTAGGGTCCCGTTGCCGACATGTACCCATCCGCAATCAGTGTGTCGCAGGCTCCGCCATTGCACGCCGTCGAACCCAGGTTCGGCCGGTAATCGATTGAGAACATCACCATCGGCTCGCTGTTGGCTGGCAAGCCGGCGCCCGGATTCATATAGACATCCGTATCATCGGCCTGCGCGGAACCTATCGTGAATATCAGTGCTGCCAGAAACGCTGTCAGTGACATCTTGCCAAGCTTGGTATCCATACCTGAGTACTCTTCTAAAGAATCTGTTTACTGTTTGGGAACGAGAACCAGCACACCTTCGGTGATCTGCTGGCGTCCGAGTCCCTCGTCAACGCGATCAAACGTTGTGACTACGCGAAATGAAGCACTTGTGAACTTGTCGATACTCGACTCAACGGCACGCGGCGGTGGTTGGAACTCGCCCCCGGTGCGTTCCACACGTGCGGACAAGTGATAAGTCGCAACTTCGCCTGCGATCGTTGGATCACTAATCGGCAGATCTTCACGATCGCAACCCTGCTGACCGGCAGTACACGCCGTGTATCCAGACTTACCGGTGACTGGTGTCGACGCCGGATTGGCCACGATAACGTCGGCCAATGCCTGCGCCGCCTGAATTGCAGCGATCCGGGATTCTTCGTTCAGCGCCATATGCAGGCCGATATTGCTCGACCGCATAGACGAAATAGTGAAGAGCGTAATAGCGATCAGGAACATCAATGCAATGACCAATATTGCACCCTGCTGTTTCTGTTTTCCGGCTATGAATCGTTTAGTCATATCAAAAGCCCATCATGTTCAAACTGCGAATGTTCTGTATCGATACATTGGTCGAGAAGACGCGGCGGTGAAATGAGTCCGCCGGAACGTAATCAGGCGCATTGCTGATCGAATAGGTTTTGTCATTGGTATAGCGTGTATCGATGTCGGTCGTTCTCGCCAGCAGGAATATCCTCGCCGCAACGACGTTCTGTATATCCGTGAGCGTAGGATTCGCTGAGTACATATTCGGGTGGCCGTCCTCACTCGTATCGATTCCGTATTCGATTTGCAGATCTTCAATACCAGTCGCGAGGCACTCCGTAGCCATACTCGGACCCGCACCTCTAAGAACCTTCCGACACAATGTCGGAATACCGTCACCTGGTGTATTGGCGAATTGACGAATGAAGTAGATGCTCGGGCGGTATTCCAAATCGGCTCGCGGCACCCCGACAACAACTGAAGGCGTGGCCGGTGCTGGCGCCCGGAACAACAGTCCTACCGTCCCGTTCGTTCTCAGGTAAATGCCACCCGCTCTTAACGCTCCGGCTTCTGCGCCGGCGACGCGTTTGATAGAGACCACGTCAGTCCCTTCGAGTAGCTCTCCTGCCGCAAAACACGAATGGGCCGCAATGACTTGTCCGTTGGTTGCGTTGTCTATTGCCGCGATCGAATGAGTTTCACCGGAGATGGGTTCAACAGTACGGTACATCCAATTCACCTGACCAGCAGGACCACAGTCGACGCCGATTGAGAGAGCGGCGTCCGGCGTAACGATTGCAGGAACATGCAGTTCGCCGTAATTCCCGGCCATACTGATGTCAAATGCGATTTCGCGAAGCGCAAAACGTGCCTCATCAGACATACGCGAAACATTCTCGTCCTGGCTGAAGCTGTGGCTGTTATTTATGAAGACTGAGACCACAGCTACTCCAAGCGTCATTGACAGCAGCATCGACACCATCAATTCAACAACGGAAAAGCCAGACTGTTTATGTTTCATGTGCATAGGCATTATCAATTCGCTCAAAAATTTGGATCGATATACGTGGGGACCTGGACCATTCGGCGGAACTGGTTCGTATCGCCATAGTTGCCGGTTGCCGCACCGCAGGGATTGTTTACGGAGTTGGTGATTGAAGCTGTGCCACGCCAGGCGATCGACACTCGGTAGATACCGGGTCCGCCGACGGCCGGCCCGTCGATACAAAGCGTCGGGAACATCAGGCCACCAGTACCGGCGCCGCCACTTGTCTCGAGGTTGCCGTCGAGAGCCTGCTCCCAGAACCACAGGTCATACGCTGCCTTTTGTGCCGCGTTGCATTCTGCACCCATACGACAGTTCGGTACCGGCTCGCCGCCGATGCTGCCACCGCCGATTACGCCAACCGTACGATAGACATTTATCCCGTCTCCATTCATGCGCATGTCCTCAAGCAAACCCGTTGCGACCTGTGCAGCGGTCGTTCTTTGCAAACTTTCGAAATTGGCCTGTTTCGAAACAGTCTGCAGGCCAGCAACAGCAAGCAAGCCAATGCTGAACACGACAAGTGCCACGAGCAACTCAAGGAGTGAGAAACCGGATTGTTTGCTGTTGGATGACGTCATCTGCTGGATCTCTGTCACTGGGGTTTTAGCTACAGGACGGCGAAGTGCCGTCGGCGAGGTACTTGGACATTCGCGGGCGCCCCGACAAATCAACGATCAGGACTTTGGCATAGTCGCTGCCACGGTTGTCGCAAACAGTGAACTGGCCAGAGTTACCGTTTGCTGACGAAGTCATAACCCGGCCATTTGGTCGATACATGAGGAACTGGCCAAACTCGCCTGACTGGATTGAAAGCCCGTCGATGCCCGCCGACGTAGCAACAATCGTCTCGTCATTGTCCACTGTCTGGTCACTATCGCGATCTGTAAAGACGATCCAGCCCTGATCCCAGGTAACCGCCTCACAATTCGTCCCGTTGGCGCTGGCACAAACGGTCGTTCTCAAGTTTGTCGTCACTGCCGTGCTGCGCGCAATATGCATTGACGACACGAAGTCATTGACCGTACTGGTCGACCTCGCGTTCGTCGTAAACTGGTCCAGGGCAGGGATGGCCATGGACAGCAGTAGCGCCCCCAAACCGATCGCGACCATCAACTCGATGAGCGTAAACCCCCGTGATGTGGCCGGTATCGCTTGCGCCCATACTCGCTCGTATTGCATGTGACGTACCTCACATTTTCGCTCTTCGTATCGTTCACAAAGTGTGCCGGAATAGCGGCCTTTTAACGTGTGAATACGTCGCAAATTCAATAGTTTCCAGTCGGAGATCCGACGAGCGGTTGCGTTGGCCGAATGAACGGTCATCTGGGCCGGAATGAACATCCTGGGTCTTTAGACATAATCAGGAGCGCGAAGAAATGTGACGCGAGTGGATATGTTTCGACGTTGCGCTCTGCATACTAGCTCGTATGTTCATACCCAAATCAATATACGAAAACGTGCCTTATTACTGGATCGTATTGGGCGTCCTGCTACTCGCCTTCGGCGCCTATTACGGCAGAGCCGGCGACCAGGAGTATTTTTTTGCGGGCATCGCTGGCGGTGTGTTCGCCTGTATCTGGGGCGTGCGAGTATTCAAGCACCGACTGGCGCAAGAGACGAGACAGCCGTGCTCGACGTATGACGACTATCTGGATCAGACCTGTGAACTCAATTTGAATACGGATCCGATCACTGAGCGGGTGCCGGACCGCCCCGAGACTGACTGATCACAGCCTGGCTGTTAGTCCTCTAACTCCTGCAGAACTTCCAGTTCCCGGATGATGGCCTGACCCAGCGCGTCCGTGCCCTCGCCGGTCGCTGCACTAACCTCGAAAACCGGGCCATCCCAGGCGAGGCTATCGAGCAGTTGTTGTCGCGCCGTAGCTCGGTCGTCCTCGGTAAGCAGGTCAATCTTGTTGATGACCAGCCAGCGTGGCTTCTCGGCAAGCTCTTCGGAAAATTTGCCAAGCTCATTGGCAATGGCTTTGACAACGTCTGCCGGATCCGTGCCGTCGATAGGCGCGATATCGACCAGGTGCAACAGCAGTCCCGTACGCTGCAGGTGCCGCAGGAACTGGATACCGAGCCCTGCACCTTCCGATGCACCCTCGATTAGCCCCGGAATATCGGCCATGACGAAACTCTGCAGCCGGCCTACACGCACCACGCCGAGATTGGGGTGCAAAGTGGTGAAAGGATAATCGGCGATTCGTGGCTTAGCCGCCGACATCGCGGTGATCAGCGTCGATTTGCCTGCGTTCGGCATACCGAGTAGTCCAACATCTGCGAGCACCTTCAATTCCAGGCTGAGGTGGCGCCCTTCGCCCTGGGTTCCCTGGGTGATCTTGCGCGGCGCGCGGTTCACGCTGCTCTTGAAGCGCGTGTTTCCCTGGCCACCGCGACCGGCTTCGGCCACTTTCTGCCGCTGCCCAGGCTCGGTCAGGTCGCAGATCAGCTCGCCCGTATCAACGTCATGTACGACCGTGCCGCAGGGAATCATTACGTCCAGGTCATCGCCCGACCTGCCGGTTTTATTCCTGCCCGCACCGCCCTGCCCGGTCTCGGCCTGGAACTTCCGCGCCACGCGGAAATCGGCCAGTGTATTCATCGATGGCTCGGCGACCAGGTACACGCTGCCACCGTGACCGCCATCGCCACCGTCCGGCCCGCCCCTTTCGACGTATTTCTCGCGGCGGAAACTCAGGCAGCCGTGGCCACCGTTGCCGGCCAGGACCCGAATTGTGGCTTCATCGACGAATTTCATTGCTTTAGCCTAAAAAAAACCCCGCACGTGGCGAGGTTTTTGGTGTTCCATTGTAGGAGCGCGGCCCACCGCGCGACAGTCGCCCGCTGGGGCGGGCTCCTACATTAGTTGGCGTCTACCACGCTCACAAACTGGCGGTTCTTCGGGCCTTTACGCTCAAACTTGACCGCACCGTCCTTCTTCGCGAACAGCGTGTGATCGCGGCCGATTCCGACGTTGGTGCCGGCATGAAAACGTGTACCGCGCTGGCGAACAAGGATGTTGCCGGCAAGTACTTCCTGGCCGCCGTACATCTTTACGCCAAGTCGTTTGGATTCTGAATCGCGACCGTTCTTACTACTGCCGCCTGCTTTTTTATGTGCCATGGTTTCGTACCTT
>Ga0070724_10002185_pt1 | contig 11077 bp, 8 predicted proteins | sample tdDd001_FD_67278 | JGI IMG/M metagenome (GOLD analysis project Ga0070724, IMG submission 67278) | Marine sediment microbial communities from the Atlantic coast under amendment with organic carbon and nitrate - tdDd00.1 | ecosystem: Environmental > Aquatic > Marine > Coastal > Sediment | place...
TAATTGTAGACGATTTCCTTGTAAATCACTTCCTCGAGAGTCTGCTTGATATTGTTCATGAGTCCTACCCACTTCATCTGATCCTGTTTCTTCAACTCTTCTGTCACTTGAAACTCTTCCATTAATTGTGGTGTCTCCATCTCTAACAACCTCTGTGCTTGCTGTTCCACCTCCATTAAGTGCGCTTGAAGCATCCCCTTGATAATCATTGTCGAGTACATTGCTTGTTTGTTCTCTTCTAAGAATCTCTTCCTCGCTCGTGCGTAAATCCCCACTATCGGTTCTTGTTTGGTCGGTGTCTGCAAGTTGGGAATCAAGATTTCTCCCTCTAATAGATAAGTTCCCCCATTCTCCTCGAATGTCGATGTCTTGATCACTGGATTGTATACTCCGTTCTCCACTTGATACTCCACTCCTGCTATCATTTCTATTTTCATCATCACGACCTCCTTCTATTCCAGACAATGTTTTTGTCTTATTTCTTTCATCTTCATTGTACACCAATTCATTTGAAGATTCCATATTATTCAAGACATTTTTTTGTCTTGTTTTTGTTTTGGATATTTCTCTATCTAAATCGGTAATAAAATCAACAACAGTATCGTTAATTGTTGTAACTAATACAGAGATTAAACCAGTATCATTGAACTCTGAAATATCACCAAAATCAATGGCCGAAAAAAGACTTCCTGGATCTAAATCTAATCGCTTTGCAATTTGAAAAGCAACAGAATCTCCAAGTAGCTTTTGAGACATCACTTCAATATTCAAGTCATCAAATTCCTCTAAATAAGTGCCTTCAGTTAATCGCTTGATATCAGCAATCATGTCACCACTGTAATAGGTCGAATACCTTTCAGCTAACTTCAATATCCTACTTTCAATATCCAAGTCATCATTTACTGCAAGCCCAGCTTGTCTTTCTACTTCTCCTAATGCGTCTAGATTATTGACCTCATCAAAGTTAAATAGCTCAACATCCTTTTCTGTGTATTTTGTCGCATGTGTGTCCGCAATATCAAACACATAGTTAAGTCTATATGTCCCATCAGCTTGAACATCTAAAAGAGGTATACCCTTTGCACCTTTATTAACCCACCGCTTAAATCGTTTATTCCAAAACTCCATGCTTGCACATGCTCTTGCATCAGGTCTATTTGCATATATCAACAATTGATCTGTGAAACTATATTTGCTGGTATATGCACTGCTCTCTAAAAAGTTTAACCATGCTTGACCACTGCTTCTAATCTCATTTTCTTTTTGTATTAGTAATGAAAATACATCATCAGCTCTTGCCATACAGACCTCCTATCGCTCATCAACTTCATGTTTAAACTCTTTGCTGCCTTTATCACTTTTTTCTACTTTTGCTTTATTTTCTTTTAGTGCCTTTAGGACTGAAAACTCTTTATCCTTCTTTTGTTCCCTCTGGATCAAGAATTCAGGAACATCCTTGAATCCAAAGCTGTCTACAAAATGAGCACTCACCTCACCATCTTTATTCAAAATAACTACATCACTTACAGATAAAGATCTGCCTCGAAAGTCATCTGGTCTATCTTCATTGAACTTCCTGAAGATATCTTCTAAGTCCATTTGGTCAAGATTTCCCTTATAGACAAAATCATAATTGTTATAATCGACTTTTAATCCAAAATAGTCTAAGCTCTCTATGCTTTCAAATCTATAATTTCTAAATGCTTCTCCTGACTTCACTTGATAAATCTCATATGTGTTATCCATCCCATCACATCCTTATTTAAATTCTAGCTTGTAATTAACCCATGTACCTGTATCATCTAATACAACCGTTGCATCGTATGTTTTATCTTTCTTCTCAGAATACAATTTCTTTACTTTTACTTTTCCTGATGAAAGAAGCGCCTTAGCCATTGATTTGGTTAGTGACTTTTTCTTATTTTTAAAGAACTTATCTTGTTTCCACATATTAAAGTTACAAGCCTTACTAGAACAATAAAAATTTGTTTTGCTTTCATATACCTCGCTCTGGCACCTAGGACAATAGCCTATAAGTTCTTTGGTATTTTCAAAGATAATGGACTCCTCGATGTTTGAGTAAGCTTTAACCAATTCTTTCATCTCAAGCTTAATATCATCCATAAACTGATCTGATCTAAAATTGCCATTGGCTATTTCAGTCAATCGATTCTCCCATTCAGCAGTTAGCGTAGGCGACTTTATTCTTTCTGGGACAATCTTAATTAATTCAACCCCCTTATTAGTCGAAATGATATTCTTCTTTTGTCTCTCTATATAACCCACTTGAATTAAACGTTCAATAATGCCAGCTCTTGTAGCAGGTGTCCCTAAACCTTTTTTCTCAATATCTAGTGATTCATCTAGTTCTTCAGTACCTGCTCGCTCCATAGCTGAAAGTAACGTGTCCTCTGTATAATGCTTTGGTGGTGTTGTAAAATGTTCAGTTCTTTGAATATCTTTAATATCATATTGAGCACCTTCATTTATTTTGACTAACTTAGGAGTAGAAACTTCAACTTCACATTTATTTTTCTCAGAAAGTTTTTTCTTTAACTCATCCTCAATCGCCTTAAAACCCATCTCAAGACAGATCTTTTCTTTGGTTTCAAACTCATTGTGATTAACTTCAACCTGAATGGAAACTTCCTCATACACATAATCAAGGCTAACAGCTGCTAAAAGCTTCATCTGAATCAACTGTAAGATATTTAATTCAGCAGTAGGTATTTTTGATTCATCAACTTCGAGTGATGATAGGGTTTGGATGATTGCATGATGGTCACTTACTTTCGCATCATCAATTATTCGAGCTATATTAGGCGTTTCTTTAAGTCCAATTTCACTAATAACCTTTTGAACACTTGTAGACATATCGTTTGTTATGAACCGACTATCGGTTCTAGGATAAGTAATCAGCTTCTTCTCATATAAACTTTGGGCATAATCCAAAGTTTGTTTTGCTGTGTATCCATAGTATCTATTGGCTTCTCTTTGAAGGGTTGTTAAATCGTACAGTTTTGGCGATCTTTTCTTTTTAACTTCTCTAGTGACTTTAGAAATAGTCACTTGCTGATCCTTACAAGATGCCATTAAAGCATTTGCTGTTTCAACATGATCTATCCTCTTACTCTTAACACTAAAATCCCCCAAATCTAATTGAACATGATAATATTTAGCCTTTTGAAAACTATTGATTTTATTATCCCTTTCAACAATCAGAGCAAGTGTTGGTGTCTGAACTCTTCCAACACTTAACTTTGCATTATATGTGGTAGTAAATAATCTTGTAGCATTTAAGCCAACTATCCAATCAGCGTGACTTCTAGTTAGAGCAGACAAATACAAATTATCATAGTCCTTACCATCCTTTAAATCATTGAAACCTGCTTCTATCGCACTATCTTCCATTGAACTTACCCATAGTCGTTCAAAAGGCTTTTTACAACCTGATTCGTTATAAACCAGTCTAAAGATTAATTCACCTTCACGACCTGAGTCTGTGGCTTCGACCAATGACATAACCCTTTTATCATTCATCAAATTCTTTATGATTCTATACTGCTTTTTTGTCTTGTCTTTAATTGGGTACTTCCACGTTAAAGGTAATATTGGCAGATGTTCATATTGCCACTTAGCATACTTCTCATCATACATTTCAGGTGTAGCCAATCCTACAAGATGACCAATGCACCAAGTTACAATATAGCCATTACCTTCTATGTAACCATCCTTCTTACAAGATGCACCAAGAACTTTGGCAATGGACCTAGCCACACTAGGCTTTTCTGCTATAACTAATTTCATAACAACCTGCTTTCTTATCTTTCCTGATTAGTATTTTTATTCACTTCTGATTTCTGCTTACTATCATTTTCTCTTAAATGCTTAATTGATTGACGTATACTGGTTTTATGAGTCTCGATTTCTCTAAAATACTCAGGATATCTTATCCTTAATGCTTGATGAAATTCACTAGCATACTCACAAGCAAATAGCGATGATGGTGTTGTTGAGGATTCATAACCTTCTTCAACGTAACCGTTCCACAGATTATAAGCCATCCTTGTTACTTGATAGCTAGTGCCTGTTTGATATGGTTGATGAATATTTTCAGGCATGATGCATCCCTCTTTAAAATCAAAGAGATCATCAATATGTTTTCTAGTCGTTGGGCAAATACCCATACAATAAAAAAATGCTCTATAGTAAACATCATCGCTTTTAGCACGACTTAACATTTCACCATAGAACATTTCATGTTCTTCACTATTAAATTTTATTTTGTTCATTTTATTCTTCCTTTCTCACTTCTGGTCAAGTTGGCCAGAAGTTGACTTGTTGGCATAAAAAAACCAACAAAAGTTAATTTGCTGGTTAAAATAATCACCTTAATATGTTTTGACCCATTGCATCAATTGGGTTAATTCTGTGTCAGATTCAATGTTTTGAAATCCACAACTTTCATACTTCTTTATTAATTTAGGTTCTTTATTGACCTCAATCAATAATACCCTTCCACCAATCAAGCGTCTGACATTATTAATTACTGCAAAAACAAATTCTAAAATCTCGTTTAGATTTATGTCAGAACTCTTAAATCTATCATCTCTGCCTATTTGACCAATCAAATAGGTAGAGCATACACTTAAGTCATCTTGAAGCGTTTCAAGGTTTGACTGCTTTATTTTACTTTTTGAAATCTTATGATTATCATTTATTGAAACTGGTTTTAATGCTAGCGAAAAATACGCCGCAATTTCAAACTTGTCTGGTTCAATTAACAGATAAGTCCTTGATACACTTTCCTTTTGCATTCTGATAGCTTTTTCTGAATCGTTAAGGAAATCCTGAACATCAGGATTTCTTTCACATTTAAAACTCTTTAAAAACTCTAAAACTCTACCTTCAGCTTCTTTAAACACCTTCTTCTTAGATGTCCCTTTAGCCGACAGTAGAGTTTCAACTTTCGTACCACCAACGGTAATATCTTCACTATCATTATATATTACATCTTCTTGATTCACATCTAGCGCAGAGGAAATAGCAGATAAATACATATCCTCTAAAAGATCCTTTAACGGATAAATTCTATAATTATTCATGCTTCATCTTCATCCTATTTAATATTTTGCTGTTAGTTTTTTTGCTAAATCAACTCTTGATTCCTTAATAAGTCGATCAATATCTTTAATAGGAGTTCTGAAACTATTCGAATCAGCCGAATTCATGGCTGCACGCATTTTAGCAATACCATCAGGTGTCTTAATTTCAATTTTTCTTGTAAACGATTTAGTAGCCATAATATCCCTCCTTTTCTATCTACATTATACTACATAATAGTTATCGGTTCAAATCGCATAATATTTGAGCTATTCTAGATTAGATAGTAACTAATCAAAACACATATAAGCAATTTGATAGATTATACTTTGACATTATGCCATTCATTTAACTTCTGGTCAAGTTGGCCAGAAGTTATTCTTCCTCATCCTCATTAATGGTTTCTTCATCATCGATGTAATCAGCTTCATCTATCTCATCTTCAAAAGCCATTTCTCTTTTGGGTTTATGGATCTTAAAATACCATCCAGCAATCCCAGCAATAACACTGGCTGCAATAATGATTATTAAGTTCATGTTGGGTTGTTGTGATTCTGTTTGATCAGTTGAACTCTGGTTCGAAGAAACAGTAATAGTCTTCTTCTTAGTTGTTTTTTCAACTTCCTCGGTCTCAACTTCATTAAGTATTAACTCGACTTCTGCATTCTCTTGAATTAGATTTAACAAATCTTGTTCACCAACCTCTGTAAGCATCTGAACATTGTCAGTAGACTTACTGTGATCTATGATTAAGTGAAACACCTTGCCTGATTTCGTTTCAAAAGAAATGAATTGTCTGAGTTCAAGACTTTTCATCTTTTCCTTTTCCTCATCGCTTAGCATTGTCAGATCATAAGGCAAACCAGAAGCATTAACACTTTCGATTATAGTACCATTGGCATCGTGTTGCTTGGTCGCAAGATTGTTTATTGCATTTTCATTGCCACCCTCAACAAGGTAATTGTCTTTATCCTTGCCATCAACATCATATTCTTTACTAACAAAATTATTCTCGATTTCTTCTTCTGTACTGGAAATCACAACATCATCATTTTGATCATTCGATTCAATGTTTTCATTTAATCCTGTTTCTGAATCATTCTCATTAATATTATCTTCAGCAGATACATTTTCAGTCACTCCAGAACCAGTCTCATCTTCTTCTGCATAGACCGTACTTAGAGTTAATGTAAGCACCAATAACAAAATGCTAATTACCTTTTTCATTCGACTTTTCTCCCTTTACTAAAATGTCATTCAATCCTTTATAATCATCAACAGCTGTTTTTACAATCATCTGATATTCTTCCAGTGAAATCTCTGTTTCCTTATAGGTTTTATACAAAGTTTCTTTCTCATAACCTTCACGTTTTTCCTCAACTTCATTAATCCTTTCCTGAAGTGACTTTAGCTGTTCTTTTAACTTAACTTCTTCTTTCAATGTTTTCTCAAGTTTTTTATCCATTTCTATTCCTCCGTTAAATAAAAATAAGGATTTAGCTTATTACCACTAGAATCCCTAATCTCTAAATGTACATGTGGACCAGTTGATTTACCAGATGATCCAACTAATGCAATTGTTTCTCCTACCTCAACTTCATCTTGCTCATTGACTAAAATACTACTGCAATGACCATAAAGAATTGTTTCATCCGTACTTGTCTTTACTACCACATAATGACCATAACCATCGTCATCATAACCAACTTCACTAACTATGCCTTCAATAATTGAAAGTAGATTAGTCCCAATAGGCTTGGCAATGTCTATCCCTTGGTGAAAAGTCACTTGACCTGATACTGGGTCAAGACGATAGCCAAAATGGCTGGATATGCTGCTCTTCCACGATTCACTAAAAGGACTAGGCATACTCATGAAATTGCCTTTTGTTTCTACCAATACATCGTATAATTCCTTCTGCTCATCATCCATTCTTGATAAGAGAATGTTCTCAAGATTTTTTGTTTCTAGGGTAACTTCAAGTACAAACCAATCATAAGGTTCCTGAGTAGACCATGTATGAGTCGCCCCAGTTTCAGGATCAGTAGATGAATGCCAGACGGTTCTATAACGAACCTCAACAACTCTAGTCAACTTATAATCATATTGAGTATTAAAGATACTATTTAATTCTGATCTGACATTACTTGGTGAAAAATCACCAAACTTTGCAGTCAAGTATGCCATCAAAAGGTGCATGTCATGACCGATAGTGTCAAGATCATAACGGTACTCGTCATACGATGGATAGTCATCTTCTACATGCTCTATGGCATATTTCAAATCAGCTTCAAGTCCTGTATAAATCAAATGTGAATTAGATATATCAACATCACTCGATTGATATGATGTTGATATTACTGTACTTACGCCACTAGAGAATGCTTGTACTAACGATAGCAACATAACAACCACTATCACAAAGAAGCATAGTGGACCTAGCATGTAGATTCCAATTTTCTTTAAAGCTCCAATCCCCCAATCTCTTATTTTTTTCACGGTATACTTAAGCCTTGATTTTACATCCACTACTTGTGGATTAAGCTTCTTACTGTAACTCCTTTTAATGTTCTTCTTCTGAATTTTTCTAGATGACTTGTTTACCTGAGCCTTAGTTCCAGAATACTTTTTCCCTTTTACATTCTTAATATTGGCCTCATGGTTATTTGAGGTCTTTTCAAATTTCAGCTTAGATTGTCTTTTCTTTGAACCTAGATTTGCACGATTTCTCAAAAGTTCAACACTATCATCAGCTGCCATAATTGCAACATTCTCATCTGACTCTTTGCGTTCTTCAAATTGGTCCACTTTATGACTCGTATAGACCACTTTTTGATGAACATTTTTGCCAGTATGATAAAGTTTGCTCCGTTTACTTGGCATCTGATTAAGTTGTTTTGTTTTCTGAGCCTTTTCAAAGTCAGTAACAATTTTCTTTTTTTGACTACGTCTCTCTTTTACTTTTTTCTTATCAGGACCTACAAGTGTCTTACTAACACTATTTGAATTATTATCAAAAGTTGCTTTACTGACTGAAGCTAAATCAATTGCTTTGATATTTCTTGTAGAAGCAGATTTTACATGTTCTTTCTTGCCTGACTCACTGTGTTTAAACGATTGCTTTTGTCGCCTTTTTACTTCATTTTTTTCAAGTCTATGACTACCGACAGACTCCTGCCGACTCTTATTTTGCCTTGAGTGATAATATTTCTTACGTGTAGTCTTTTTACTCTTTGCCTTTAAATTCTGTCGATCGTCAATAACCTTTGAAGATGAGCTATCTAAGCGTGAAAATGATTCTTCACTAATAGTGGATTGCTGATCAGGCGCTTCTAAATCATCAGAACTATTTACCTGAAGCAAATCATTATTTGTAGAGCTTTCAGTTGAAGCATTATTGCTAATTTCTTTCGATGCAAGACCTGCATCCTTTGATTCCTTAGAATGTTCAGCATATCTCTTTATACCTTGTTTCTTCTTAAACTTAGATTTGACATCACTAACAACTTTATCTTTTGGGGGAGCTATATCTGAACGATTAACAATGTCATGTCTACTTGATTTTTCACCATGATTGGACATACGACTATGATCATTACGTAGATTCCTTTGATGTTTCTCATTGAATTTCTTTTTATCTGCCAATCATTCACCATCCTTTTTACGTCCTCAAAATCTATGAGATTAGAATCTATCCAGCTATTTCTTCAGGTTTAGTTGTCATAATGCCATATAACATGGTCTCTTTAGGAAATTTATCAATAAAAGGAATGATGACATTACCATAAAACAATAAGCCTTCACCCTCATTAGAGTTTGTTACATATGACAATTGATGCTTTGAAATATCTAACTGCTTGGCTAAAACAGCTCTATCTTCAGCATTTTGATTTAGCATATAAATGAAATCTGAGTTACCTACAATGTTACTCACTTCACGACTTGCTAGGAAATCTTGAACGTTCTGAGTAATACCAGTTGGAATGCCACCCCATTTTCTAAATCGTTTCCAGATCTCTACTGAATATTTTGCCGTCGCTTCATCCTTTAAAAGTAAATGAAACTCATCGATATAGTATCTGGTTGATTTACCATTGTTTCTATTGGTCGCGACACGACTCCAGACAGTTTCCTGAACAATCAACATTCCAAGCATCTTTAAAGTACTTCCTAGTTCTTTAATGTCAAAGCAGACAATGCGATTATCAATATTCACATTGGTCCTATGATTAAATACATTCATTGAACCCAAAACGTAAATTTCAAGTCTTGTTGCTATGCCTGTTGCCTTATCGTTTTTCTGCTCCAAAAGTATGTTGTAGAAATCCTCAAGTATCGGCATATTCTCTTTAGTGGGATTTTCCATGTACTTCTCATACATATTTCTAACACAGCGATCTACAAGAGAAACTTCCTCACCATCAAGCCCATAACGACCGCCCACAACCTGCTCACACAAGGAGATGATAAAATCGGATTTGTCCCTTATAGGATCATCCTCACCATTATTTAAGTTTATGTCTAAAGGATTTATGTAATCCTTACTATTTGGAGATAGCTTAATCACCTGACCACCGAGTTTTTGTACTAAAGGATAATACTCAGCTTCGGGATCTGAGATCACTATGTCATCGTTTGTAATTAAAAAGGCATTGGTTATCTCTCGCTTTGCACTAAAAGATTTACCACTGCCTGGTGTTCCTAATATAAGACCATTTGGATTTTTAAGTTTTTTTCTATCAACCATAATCATATTGCTGGATAAGGCATTTAAGCCATAATAAAGACTTTCACCTTCCATAAATAATTCTTGTGTTGTAAATGGTATGAAAATAGCTGTGCTTGAAGTCGTTAATGCCCTATTAATTTCGATGAAATTCTCACCTAGTGGTAAGGTTGAAAGAAAACCATTCTCTTGCTGATAATCAAGTCTCCTAACTGCACAATTATATTTCTGAGCTAGGCCACCAACTTGGAAAATGATATTCTCTAGCTTCTGTTTACTGCTTGCTGTATTGTAGATCAATATTGTGACTAAGAACAATCTTTCATTTCTACTTTGTAGCTCTTCTAATAAATTCTTAGCTTCTGTATCAAATGTCACTAAATCTGATGGTAAAATATCCATGTCATAACCAGCTCTTACAGCTTTCTTTTGCTCCTCAATCTTCATCTTATCAATGTCAGTGATTTTTCGTTTTATCATCTTAATAGCCTGCGTCTGATCAATGGACTTAATATGAAAATTCACCATAATGTCATTACTCATATCTAAGAAATCTGCCAACATACGGTCAGTCAACTCTGGTGCCAATATTTGAAGATGACTAACTGCCCCTACTGTTTGTCCTACTTTCAGTTGTTTATGATTAGCAAAATTAAATGAAGTTGGTGCAATCACATCTTTGGTACTCATGCCACCTTTTTTCACTAAATCCCAAGAGAAGTTTAACTGTTCCCTCGTGTCTTGATGACACATCCTATGAAGCAACTCTACACGTTCTTTACCAGTTAAGGCAAATGATTTAACACCCATTACCTTGAAATTGTTGATGATGTCCATCTCTATTCTTTCAAGCCTTGGTTTAGCCTTTTTATAATTGTCACTTTCAATACTGAATGTAATGTATTTAGTCTTTAATAGACCATTATTACCTTTGGCCAATTGGTTCTGAAGCATATCAGAATACTCTTTTCTGATGGTGTTAAAGTCATCGTTTTGATTTTCAATTTTAATCGCATCTAGAAAGATGTTCGTATTAGCTGTCATGTTCACAAATGACAATTGTACAGATATTGATGAATCAAAGTAATTCAAAAAATCACAATAGTTATCAAAGATCAACGACTTATCTTCATTTTGTGCCAGCAAATAGTTAATGTCATAAAACTGAATCGTCTTAGAAAACTTTCGGTTATTCACCTGGCAAATACCATCTGGGAATATTGCTTTATAAGCCAAGGTATCTTGTAC
>Ga0070724_10002188_pt1 | contig 11072 bp, 9 predicted proteins | sample tdDd001_FD_67278 | JGI IMG/M metagenome (GOLD analysis project Ga0070724, IMG submission 67278) | Marine sediment microbial communities from the Atlantic coast under amendment with organic carbon and nitrate - tdDd00.1 | ecosystem: Environmental > Aquatic > Marine > Coastal > Sediment | place...
AATGGCGGTCAAGAAACGCACCGGGGCAAAGCTGATTTTCGACATGCGTGGTTTCTGGCCGGACGAGCGGGTCGAGGGTGGCATCTGGCGCGCAGGCAGCGCGCCCTACAGGTTCTTCAAGCGGATCGAGCGCAAGCTGTTCCTGAATGCTGACCATGTTGTTTCCCTGACCCGTGCGGGGGTGCGCGAGATTGCTCAGATGCCCTATCTGAAGGGGCGGATGCCACCCGTCTCGGTTATTCCGACCTGCACCAATCTGACGCTGTTTCACCCGGTGCCGGTACAGCATCAGGGATTTACCCTGGGCTATGTCGGGTCGGTCGGTAGCTGGTATATGTTTGCCGAGGTCGCGCAGGCAGTCGCCCGGCTGTTTCAGCTGCGCGAGGATGCGCGGTTTCTCGTGATCAACAAAGGCGGGCACGATCTGATCCGGGCCGAGTTGGGCAAAGCTGGTGTCGATATGACTCGTGTCGAAATCACAGAATCCCCCTTTGACCGTGTCGCTGAACAAGTTGGGCGAATGGACGCCGGGATTTTCTTTATCAAGCCCGTCTGGTCCAAACGCGCGTCCTGTCCGACCCGGATGGGAGAGTTCCTGGCCTGTGGAAAACCGTGTTTGGCCAACGCTGGTTGCGGCGATGTCCAAGAGGACCTTACTCAGACCCAGACGGGCGTTGCGCTGCCAATGGATGCCAGCGGCGGTGTCGACATGTCGGGTCTGGATCAGGCTCTAACAAGGCTAGTTTCGCTGTGCCAGGACCCCCAGATGTCCCCCCGCTGCCGTCGGACCGCCGAGGAGAGGTTTTCGCTCTCGGGTGCCATAGCGGAGTATGATGCGATCTATCGGGGGCTGTCTGACAGATGACGCAACGCAGGCTCTCGGTATTGTTTTTGACGCGCTACCCGGTCGAGGGCGCCTCGTCCCGGTATCGTGTGTTTCAGTACCTACCCCATCTTTCGGCTTTGGGCATTCAGGCCGACGTACAGAGCCTGATGGATCATGAAATGTACCGGCTATCGACCCAGCCGCGGCGTACGGGGGCCAAAATATGGGCAACGCTGAAAGCTGTGTCGCGGCGGCTTTGGGCGCTTAGGAACTGGCGGCGTTATGACGTGATATATCTTCAGCGCGAATTGCTTCCCTTCGGCCCGCCGGTGATTGAGCGTTGGCTGAAAAAGCGCGGTGCCGTGTTGGTGTTCGACTACGACGATGCGCTGTTTATTCACAAACCCAGCCGCTACACGCCGCTTGCCAGCTTTCTTCGCGCCCCCGGCAAAGTAAAGGATCTGTTCCGTCTGGTCGATTGCACGGTTGCTGGCAATAACTGGCTGCGCGACGCAGCGATTGCCGAAGGGGGCCGCGCGGTCACGCTGGAGGTGGCCGAAGACACGAAGCGCATCCCGATGCACGCACCGCACAGCAATAACCGGCCCGTGACGATCGGCTGGCTGGGCTCACCTTCGACTGTGAAATACCTGACGCTGATCGCGCCGGTCTTGCAGGATATCGCTAGACGGCACCCCGATCTGAAATGGGAAATTATGGGCGGCGGTGATTTCACAATGCAGGACGTGCCCTGGGATTTGCACCCATGGTCCCTGGATGGAGAGCTAGAGGCGCTCGGGCGGTATGACATCGGTCTGATGCCTCTTCCGTCCGAGGATTGGGCCCAAGGTAAATCCGGCGGCAAGGCGCGCACCTATATGGCGGCCGGAGTCGTCCCGGTTTGCAGCGCCATCGGGTATAATCTGGAACTCTTGCGCCACCGAGAGACGGGGTACCTGTGCGATAACCCCGAGGACTGGGCCGCTGCGCTGGAGGTGTTGATCAACGATGCCACGGCACGGCAGCGTATTGCCACCGCCGCGCGTGCCGAGGTCGAGCAACGCTTTGATCCGGCCAAACAGGCCGGGAAAATGCGCGATATATTCGACCAGGTTCTAGGGGCCCGGACATGACCGAGCGTCTGCCCCCGGCTGTTGTGATGGGTCTGTCCCCGACGGGTTTGCATGTTGTGCGGACGTTGGGGCGCCTTGGCGTGCATGTGACGGGGGTTGCAGACGGGCCTCAGTCTGGCGGGGCATCACGGTATTGCAAGCAGGTGATATTAGGCTCTGATCCAGCCGAGAAGTTGGACAAACTCTGTGCCGCCTTTCCCGCCGGGGGCACACAGCCCGTTCTGATCCCGACGTCGGATCAGGACATCGACCTTGTGATTGACCATGCCGACCGCTTGTCGCGGCATTTCCGGTTTCAGGAAAGCTATGCCGATGGAATGGCCGCGCGGATCATGGATAAGCAAAGCTTCTATGGCTTATGTGATGTCCACGACGTTGCCTATCCACGCCTTTGGTCAGGTACGGTGGAACAGATCGCCGGTTTGGGCGACACGATCACTTATCCTTGTATGATCAAGCCCGCGCTGATTCAGATGATCAAAGATCAGATGAAGGGTCAGAAAGGCTGGATCGCCCGCGATGTCCGCGAGTATTCCCGACACGTGGCGCAGATTCCCAAGGGCGCTGGGACGCTATTGGTCCAAGAAATCGTGCCCGGTCCCGAAAGCAATATCACCCTATGGTGTGGGTATCTGGACAGGCAGGGCGTGCGTATTGATTTTACCGCCCGAAAACTGCGCCAGTTCCCGCCAGGTTTTGGATCTGCGTCTTTGGTGCAAAGCCACCCGGAACACGACAGCGCCAAGATCGCCGAGCGTCTTTTGACGGCGCTTGGCTATCAGGGAATTGCAGCGGCTGAGTTCAAAACAGACCCTAACACTGGGCAATTGAAGATAATCGAGATCAACACGCGGCCTTCGCTTTGGTTCTCGGTCACGGATCCAGCGGGTGTTCCTGTTGTCGTACAGGCGTATCGGGCTCTTGCGGGTCTTGATCCCTTGCCTGATGCACCTCAGATCAACGGCGTGCGGTGGAAATACGGCCCCAAAGATCTGTATTCGAGCCTGTTTTATCGCCTGAAATCTGATTTTGTCCTGCCTGCGCCGCAGATCGAGGCGGCAGGCACCGCGCGAGCCCATACTTATGCAGTTTTTGCCTGGGACGATCCTAAACCGGCGCTGACGGAACTGGGGAACTTTGCACGCAAGGCCATGCGGCGTCTCTTTGGGGGTAAGGATGGCGGGTAGATTCATCATTTCCCTGGATTTCGAACTGATGTGGGGTGTGCGCGATCATCGCTCGGTGGGCGACTATGGCGATGCGATCCTCGGGGGGAGGCGGGCAATCCCGTTGATGCTGGAATTGTTCCGCAAGCATCAGGTGCGTGCCACTTGGGCGACCGTTGGGCTGCTTTTTGCGCGAAACAGAGACGAAATGCGGTCTTTCGCCCCCACGGTGCAGCCGAACTATGGCGCCGCGAACCTGTCGCCCTATCCCGATCTGACGGACGTAGTTGGAAAGGACGAACAGGACGATCCCTATCATTTCGGGCGTTCCTTGCTGGACCAGATTGCGCAGGCCGAAGGTCAGGAAATTGCCTCGCACACATACGGCCACGTTTACGCGTTAGAGCCCGGCATGAGTGCTGCTGCCTGGAGCGCTGATATCCAAGCGGCCTGCGCGATTGCGGATCATGCCGGGCACACCCTGCGCAGCATCGTATTTCCGCGCAACCAGATGGGGCCCGAACAAATCCGCATATGCCAGGATCAAGGCATGACAGCCTGGCGTGGGGTGCCCAAAGGCCGGATCTATCGTACGCGCTCTGGAGCCGAACAGTCCTTGCCTGTTCGTGCGTTGCGATTGCTGGATGGCGCCGTGCCGGTCCTGGGGGATCAGAGCTTTGACATGCCCGCGCCGCAAGAGGGGGGCATCAACATTCCCGCATCGCGGTTTCTGCGCCCGTGGTCGTCCCGGATGCCAATATATTCGCGCCTGCATCAGGCTCGTATTCTGCGCGAAATGGAGACTGCCGCAACCCAGGGAAAGCACTATCACCTCTGGTGGCACCCCCATAATATGGGTCGCAATACCGCGCAGAATATGGCGCAGCTTGAAGTCATCCTTGGGGCCTTTGTCCGGCTCAGAGACCAATACGGGTTCGAAAGCAATACAATGGCGGACATCGCAGAACAGGAGGGCGCCGTATGATCGTATATTTGACGGTATTTACGTCGATGGCACTGTTGGGCCTGTCCGTTCCTGATCGCCGGAATCTGTCCACGATGCTGGGCGTTTGCCTGTTTTTGCTGTGGTTCATGGGCACGCGCTATATCGTTGGGTGCGATTACAAAGCCTATTACCTGCGGTATTTGGACACTCTTCCTGGCATCCACCTGCAAGAAATATTTGCCTATCAGGAGCCCGGTTTTCAGCTGCTTTCGGCGATACTCAAGACTATGGGCGCGCACTACATGTGGCTGAATATTGCAGCCTCGGCGTTGATGTTGGCCGCGTATTTCATGTTTGCCCGCGCTCACAAAAGCCCGGTCATGATCATGGCGCTGCTGTTTCCCGTCCTCATTGTGCAGCTGGGCATGTCCGGGATCAGACAGGGGATCGCAACAGCGGCGCTGACCCTTGCGACGGTCAGCTTTGTGAAAGGAAACCGCCTGATGACCGCGTTGATCATCATGTCAGGCGCCCAATTCCACAGCTCGGCCTATATCTTTTTGCCGATCGCGTTTCTGGCAGGGCGCAAGATCAGCGCGGGGCGGATCATCGCCGGGGTGGTATTGGTTAGCCCCCTCGCGGTCTATTTGCTGAGCGACCGTCTGGATGTCTATGCAGACCGCTATGTTGATCATGCCTATGGCGAGATCACCTCTAAGGGCGCGTTGATCCGCTATGCGCTGATCATGCTGCCGCAACTGTTCTTTTTGAAATACTACAAGGAACTGCGCGCGGCACACCCCGAGGCCTACGGCCTGCTGAAACTGTTTGTGATTATCTGTTTCGCGCTGTTGCCGATCGCATTCTATTCGTCGATTGCCCTGCACCGGATCAATTTCTACGTGATGCCCTTTAGCATCCTGACCTTCGTGTATCTGTCGTTGACGATTGCCCCCCGTCAACAGGCTCTGTTGGTTCGGGCGATGCCCGCGTTAGCCTACGGTATGTATCAAATGTTCTGGTTCCTAACGTCCTCACATGCCGAGCAGTGCTATAATCCCTACCGCAGTTTTAGCTTCTTGATCCTTGGCGGAGCCTAGCCAAATGCGGATTGTTCTTACCGTCAATGCTGCATGGAATATCGTCAATTTCCGGCGCCCTTTGGTGGAGTTCCTGGTGGCACGAGGTCATCACGTCACAGTGCTTGCCCCAGCAGACGGGAGCGAACAGGCCTTGCGAAATATGGGCTGCGCCTTTGTGCCGCTGAAGATGGACGCCAAGGGGCTGTCCCCGATCAGCGGATGGCGTCTGATGCGCCGCCTGAAACGTCACTTCCAACGGCTGGATGCCGAGATGGTGCTAAGCTTCACGATCAAGAATAACCTGTTCGGAGCGTTGGCGGCCCGGTCGCTGGGGATCTCGTTTATCCCGAACGTCACAGGGCTGGGAACGGCCTTTTTGTCAGGGCGGGCGTTGCAGCGCGTGGCCGAGGGGCTGTATCGGTTCTGTTTCCGCGATCTTCAGGTGGTGTTTTTTCAAAATGAGGACGATCAGGCACTGTTTTTGGATCGGGGGCTGATTACTGCCCGGCAGGCTCGTTTGCTGCCCGGGTCTGGGATTGACCTGGACAGTTTTGAAGCAGCGCCTCTGCCGGGTGGTGACGCGCCGGTTTTCCTGATGGTTGCCCGACTGATCCGCGACAAAGGAGTGATGGAATACGCGCAGGCTGCGCGGATCGTCAAGCAAACCCACCCGCAGGCGCAGTTTCGCATTCTTGGGCCAATGGGGGCTGAAAACCGCTCGGCTATTCCGCCCGACGTTGTTGCCGCATGGTCGTCCGAAACAGACCTGGAGTATCTGGGCGAGACATCAGATGTGCGGACGTATCTGGCCGCAGCAGATTGCGTGGTTTTGCCCTCTTATCGCGAGGGCGCACCGCGCACATTGATCGAAGCCGCGGCAATGGCGCGTCCTTTGATTGCGACCGATGTGCCCGGATGCCGCGCCGTCGTACAAGACGGCATCACCGGGTTCTTGTGTCAGATGCAAAGCGCCGAGAGCCTTGCAGAGGCGTGTCTTAGATTTCTGGCACTTGCGCCGGAACAGAGACGATCCATGGGGTTGGCCGGTCGCCAGAAAATGGAGCGCGAATATGATCAGGCGCTTGTCGTAGCGGCCTATCAACAGGCTTTGGCAGACGTCAGGAGGCGCTAATGGACACTGGATTTTTCATCCTCTCCAAGCTGGTCGGCGCTCTGATAAGGGCTGAAACCTGGATCATCTTGCTGTTGGTTTTGGGCACATGGGCCCGTTGGCGGGGTCGTCTCCGATTGGCGCGTACCGGGTTGGGCCTGGGGCTGACGTTTTTGTTGCTGCTTACGTTATTGCCGCTGGGCGACGTGTTGATCCGCCCGCTGGAGGCGCGTTTTCCCGTTGCACCTGATCTGGGCGCTGTCGATGGGATCATTGTTCTGGGCGGGGCCGAGCAGGCCGGTCGCGCACAGCAGTGGGGGTTGCCTCAAACTAACGATGCGGGCGAGCGCTTCATCGAAGGCGCTGCGCTGGCCCTTGCGCATCCCCAGGCCAAACTGCTGTTCACCGGCGGCAGCGGTGCGTTGGGCGATCTGGGGAATACGGATGTCCCGCAGGCTGCGATGGCCCATCAATTATTCACCCGCCTCGGCATAGCGCCCGAGCGTATCTTGCTTGAAAGAACCTCGCGCAATACAGCCGAGAACGCGCGGAATTCTCTGGCGTTGATCCAGCCAGAACCGGCCGAGGTCTGGGTTCTTGTGACCTCGGCCTATCATATGCCCCGCGCGGTCCAGAGTTTCCAGGCCGCGGGGTGGCCACAGGTCGTCCCCTGGCCAGTAGATCACCGCTCGGGCAGCTTTGTGGGTGGGCTTGGCTGGAACCTGTCGCGCAACCTGAATTTGTTCAACAAGGCAACAAAGGAAACCATTGGATTAATTGCCTATAATCTGACCGGGCGCTAGGTCTTGCTATTGACGGGATCGCCGGTATTGATGGGCTTATGGCAGCGCTCCGAGGCATATTCAGTCGCAAAGGCGATACAGATGCGGCGAACGGTTTCACCGATCCGATCGCGCCTGATCAGCCGTTTCTGGCGATCGGCGACGTGCATGGCCGCGTCGATCTGGTCGAGAAGCTGGAGCGCATCATTCTGGATCAATCTCCGGGTTTGCCCGCTGTCTTTGTTGGGGATTACATTGATCGGGGTGAAAACAGTGCGCAAGTCGTGGAGCTGTTGATGTCAGCATCAACAGAGGGCGCCCAGCCGGTATTCTGTCTGCGTGGCAACCACGAGGAAATGTGCCTGAAGTTTCTGGACAAGCCAGTGGAAAATGGCGCGCGTTGGCTGAAATACGGTGGGCTTCAGACGTTGGCCAGCTATGGCGTTCAGGCGGCTGGTACCGACCCGGATGATCTGAGACGGATGCGCGACAACCTTGCCTTGGCCATGGGCGACCCGGTGATCGAGTGGATGCGGAACTGCCCGGCCCACTGGAACAGCGGGAACGTCTGGGTGACACATGCGGGCGCGGACCCCGCGCGGCCCATTCCACTGCAATCTACGCGGAATCTGATTTGGGGGCACAAGGACTTTGCCGAGAAACCTCGTGTTGATGGTCAGTGGGTTGTTTATGGGCATGTTATTGTCGATCAACCCAAGGCCGCACGCGGCCGTATCGCCATTGATACAGGGGCTTACGCGACTGGACGCCTGACTGCTGCGCTTGTTTCGGCGGACTCGGTGCGGTTTTTGACCACTTAATCGACCGCATTGGGCAAAAAACAGTTAAATCCCCCCCAGATATTGTGTCATACAGAGAGTATCTGCTGCTCTATCGTGAAGACTGCCAAAACCTGGGATGAAACGCCGGACCGTACACAATTGGTGTGGGATGACTGCATCCTGCATTGCGCTGATGAGCGCGACACCCGCCATACCGCAACAAGCGGGCGGGTTTTCAGGCCATGCCGGATACAACACCTACGGGTTTTCGGGGCTGATCGACATGCCCTCGGCCTACAGCCGTCCGGACGGAGAGCTGGCCTTTACCTCCAGCCACTTTCAGAATCAGACGCGCAACACGCTGACGTTTCAGATTACGCCTCGTTTATCCGGCAGTTTCCGCTATGCGCTGCTGTATGATGTCCGGCCCTACCCTGACAATCCTGTGTCGGATTTCCGGTTCGACCGCAGTTTTTCGCTACATTACCGCCTGTTGGACGAAGATCACCGCCGTCCAGCCGTTGCGATTGGTCTGAATGACTTTCTTGGGACTGGGTTGTACTCGTCTGAATATATCGTCGCCAGCAAACACGTCACGCCCGACATTCGGGTGACTGGCGGCATCGGCTGGGGGCGCTTGGCAGGGGTCGGATCGTTCCGAAATCCGCTGTCGGTGTTGTCAGACAGTTTCGACACGCGGCCCGGCCGTAGCGCTGACAATGGTGGTGTTGTGCAGACGAACAACTGGTTTCGCGGGGACGCAGCCTTGTTCGGCGGGATCGAATGGCAGGCCACAGATAAACTCCGCCTGATTGCCGAGTATTCCTCGGACGCCTACCCGAACGAGGACGGTTCTGCGTTTAACCGTAAATCTCCTCTGAACTTTGGCCTGTCCTATGCGTACCGTCCGCATATCATCATGGGGTTGAATTACCTGTACGGGTCGGAAATCGGTGCGACGGTCACTGTTGGCCTAAACCCCAAGACCCCGCCCGCCGGGGCCGGTCAGGACAAGGCCCCGCAGCCCGTCGTCCCGCGCGCTGATTTGGCAAAACTGGGCTGGTCGCAGGATATGCTGAACCCGAATGTTCAGGCCAGCCGGATCAATGCCGCCCTGCTGAAGGATGGCATTCGGGTACATGGCATTGACATTGCGAACCGGGTCGTCACCGTCGAGATCGAGAACGAGCGCTACGCAAATATGGCACAGGCCATTGGCCGCACGGCGCGCCATTTGACTGCGTTGACGGCGCCAGCGGTGGATACCTTTGTTGTTGTGCCAATGGTTTCCGGTATGCGAGGCGCGTCGGTTACGCTGCGCCGCTCGGATATGGAGAAGTTGGAGTTCGATGCTGACGGGGCCTGGCGCAGCTATGCCCGCGCGGAATTTGACACTGTCCAGGCGGGGCTTAGCCCGATTTCCGGGCGGTATCCGTTATTCGACTGGGATTTCAAACCCTACCTGTCGCCCAGCTTTTTCGACCCTGATGCGCCAGTCAGGGCCGATTTCGGCATGGAGCTGTCGGCCAAATTCGAACCGTCTCCTGGATTGGTGTTCCGGGGGACGTTGCGCAAGAAACTGTTCGGTAATCTGGACGAATCCGACCGGGACTCGACCTCGGGGCTTCAGCACGTCCGGTCTGATTTTAACATCTACGAACGCGAGGGCGACCCAGCCCTGACCGAGCTGACCGGCGCCTATTACTTCAAGCCAGGCAAGGACCTGTATGGCCGTGTCACCGCGGGCTATCTGGAAACAATGTTCGGCGGCGTCTCGGGAGAGCTGCTGTGGAAGCCTAACAACAGCAAACTGGCGTTTGGGGTCGAGGTGAACCACGTCAAGCAGCGCGATTTCGATCAGCGATTTGGTTTCCAGGACTACGAGGTCACGACGGGCCATGTTTCGGCCTATTGGGACATCGGCAATGGGTATCATGGCCAGGTTGATGCCGGTCGCTATCTGGCGGGCGATTGGGGTGCCACGGTTGCCCTGGACCGCGAGTTTCACAATGGTTGGAAGGTGGGCTTCTTTGCCACGTTCACGGATGTCAGCTTTGATGATTTCGGCGAAGGGTCCTTTGACAAGGGGCTGCGGATTACCGTGCCGCTGAACTGGGTGTCCGGCCAACCTTCGACCGAGCATTACACGACCACTATCCGCCCTGTGACGCGTGACGGTGGCGCGCGCCTGAACGTGTCGGGTCGTTTGTACGAAAGCGTCCGCGGCCTGCAACAGGATGAACTGCGTGACGGCTGGGGGAGATTCTGGAGATGATCCGCATTCTCTTTCCTCTGCTGTTGTTGGCAGCCTGCGCGCAGCCCCAGGGTGCGCGTGTGGATCTGAACCAAGTGGTCAACCGCAAACAGCTGGATACGCTGACAACCCCTTTGCTGGCGGCACAGCTGACCGGGCCGGGGACCTTGGCGACGATGGTGCCGACAGGGCGGAATGGGCCGGTGGTGACGTGGCGCTCGGCTGACGACGTGGGGCTGTCGCTGGATCACGGGCTGATCGTGGCCACGCGGGGCTTGGGCGACGATTTGATGGCGGCTGACGTTTCCGAAACGCTGGCAATGTTGACCGGGGCGATTTCGGGCGCTGATTACACCCGTGTTCATACCTACCTGGACGGTGAATATCAGACCCGGTTCCGGGCCTTTCGATGCCGCAAAGAGGTGTCCGCGCCCGGCCAGATCGAGATCATTCAACACACACATAACACCACCCGGTACGAGGAAACCTGTTTCTCGCCCGAGGGGGGGATGGCGAACACCTATTGGGTTGGCCGGGACGGGACGATTTGGAAATCAAAGCAGTGGATCAGCCCGGCGTTGGGCTATATGGAAACGGAACTCTTGGTTCGGTGAAACGGGCACGGGCGATGCTCAAACTGGGGACAAGCAAATGGCAGTAAGACGAATGACACAAGCGCTTTTGCTGGGGACAGCACTGGCAACGGGGGCTTGTGGCGTGTCCTATCACAGCCCCTCGGTCAAGCAGCAGGCACAAGGAGTCGAGGTGCGCGTTGTCCCGCTAAGCGCACAGACAGTCCTGGTTGCCAACCGCGAACCGTACAGCCCGCGCAGCCTGCCTGACGTGTTCTCGCAAGTGGCGCACCCTGGCGCGCCGCGCAGCATCGGCACCCTGCCCGAGCCGCCCATCCAGATGGATAATCGCCGTCCCGTCCTGGAAACACGTCTGCCGCCGTCGGTGACGCCTGAATCTTACCGCATCGGGGTGGGG
>Ga0070724_10002193_pt1 | contig 11042 bp, 6 predicted proteins | sample tdDd001_FD_67278 | JGI IMG/M metagenome (GOLD analysis project Ga0070724, IMG submission 67278) | Marine sediment microbial communities from the Atlantic coast under amendment with organic carbon and nitrate - tdDd00.1 | ecosystem: Environmental > Aquatic > Marine > Coastal > Sediment | place...
TGAATATTGGTTCTTAGGGTTCTGTAAGCTTCTGATATTGGCGATTTAGGATCTCTATTAATTATTAAATCGTTCATTCAAACTCCTAGTCATGCTCAGGAATCATTCCCAAAACAGGTAATGATAAATGTTTTTCTATGTCTTCTGGTATCTTCATAGTGTGATCGAACATTTCAATCAAGAAGATGATAAACAAGGCTAGTGCAACACCTGCACCACCGCCAAGAACAGTATTTCTCATAACACTTGGAGAATAAGGATAACCTGGTTCTACAGCTGACTCTAATATCCTAACATTATCTATCTTCATCATCTCTGCAATTTTTTCAGAAAATACAACTGAGAAAGTATTGGCTATTTCTGTAATTGCTTTAGGTGATGTGCCGGAAACATAGACTTGAATAATTTCTGTATCATTTAAAAGTCGTATATTAATTACACTCTTTAAGTAATTTACACTTGTATTAAATGATAAATTGGCCTGTACTTCTGATAATATGGGCTCAGTCTTTGCTATTGCAGCATAAGTCTGAATTAATCTTTGATTCATTTGAAGTTCTTGCATGTTTATAGCTTCTGAATTATCATAATCAGCAGGTTTTCCTAAAATCAACTTAGCATGAGTTGCATACTGAGGTACCATCACATATTCACTATACAGATATGCAGATGATGCGGATAAGATAAAAAGAGCAATTATTAGCCATAATCTCTTTCTTATCATATAAAAAATGTCTACTAAATCTAGTTCTTCCATTACAACCTCCGTTTAATTTAACACCACTGTTAGTATAACAAAGAAGATTCCATGTATAGATATCTTGGACTATTTAGCCATATAGGTGTCTAATTTAGCCACAAATAAAGAATAAAAGCCCCATATAGGGGCTTTATAATTATTGTGGACTTACTTCATTTTGAATGAGTTGCATTTGAGTCGCTGCTTCAATATCACCTACTGCCCAGTGTCCTTGAGGAACATCCTCGAATCTTGTAATACCTAGAGGTGATGCTGGTCTATCAATGATATTATTGATCATTGATACGATTTCATTTCTGCTAGTAGGAGCATCTGGTTTAAAAGAACCATCTCCATAACCTTTTACAATTTTTGCATTGTAGAATGCTTGAATCTCATCAAAATACTCATGGTTAGTAGGTACATCAACTATATAATGTTTTGCAATTCTAACAACAGGTACATCTATCTCATCCCAAATCTTAACCATTACCATTGGAATTTCTCCACGTTTAATTGGTGTTTTAGGATTAAAGTTACCGTCTGCATCTGCGTCAAACCAGCCTTTTTCTTTTGCGATTTCTACATAGATATATGACCATGATTTTTCATCTACATCATTATAACTAGGTGTTTCAAAGTCCGATTTTTCATAATAAACAGGAATAGGTAAGTTAGTTAACTCATTAATCTTTAAGTTACCATCTTCATCTTTTTCGTAATCTTTAACATCAAACTTCATTACTCTTACAAACATTGTTACCATTTCTTCACGAGTAACAAAATTGTCACCTCTGAATGTTAAATCTTCATAACCTGAGATATAAGCTCCCAAGAAGTCTGGAGCACCTAATGGGTTAATTTCTAGTTGCAATCTTGCCGTTGCTGTAACAGATGGATTACTTGCTAGTGAAGCTGTAACTGTAAAAGATAATTGAGTATTATCTGCACTCGGTTCATAATCAGGATTTAAAGTTACTTTACCATCATTATCGATAGTTACGATACTTCCATCATTGTTGATTGACCAATTAACTGCACTATTTGTGTTGATTAACGTTGGAATATATACAGCAAAATCTGATTCATTGTCTTCTGGATCTTCACTAGGATTAAAGAAAATCGTAGTTAAATCAGGAGCAATAACTAAATCTGGTGTTGGTTCTGGATCTGGATCCGGATCTGTATTAGTAGGACCAATTGTTGATCTATCAACAAGATCTACAAAATCACCTAAAGCAATAGCTTTATCAAGATTTCCTGTATCTTTTAAGTTTGCCTCAGCTGCTTCTAACATAACATTTGCAAGTACATAGTACATTCTTGCAAAACGTCCTACTTCATCTTCATTTACAGGAGCACCACCATATGTAGCAGATGCCAATACTTGATTTCTAACTATATCTTCTAATATAGGTCTAGCATACATATTTTTTGATGTAGCACCTGTATCTAAATTAGTCACAACAAAGAATATTTCATCATTGATAAATGAGTTTAAAATATTTTGATTGATATGAATTTGACCAGCACCAGCTACATCCCACTTAGTTAATGCGAGTTGAGTTTGTATAGGTAAAATGGCATATCTATCAAATAAATATCTGTGGAACTTTAACATGTATTTAGAATAAGTTAAGGTTTCATCATGGTATATTTCTGAATAAATATTTGGATTAGGATTAGAAGCATCTAATAAAACCTGAGCCATTGTCGCTGGATAAGACCTAAAATAATCCTCCATTACTAATGTAATTCTTGCTGAATTAGAAAATCCAAACTCACTTAAAACAGCCTTATCAGTAGGTGAAAGTCTATTGTATACTTCATCAACTTGAACAGCTAACTTTCCGTTTCTTAAAGAATCTAGTACATCATAGTAGTCTAAACCATTTTGATATTTGTTATTTAACAAACTATCAAACATGGCAAACCATCTGGCACTAGAACTTGATCCATCTGTAACTACATCTTGAGTTACATCTTCAGTCGAAACATCATCTGCAAATACTGGTATCATGCCAACCAAAATGCACAGTACCAAGAATAAGCTTAATACTTTTTTCATCTTGTCCTCCCTATCATCTTCATTACTATTTAAATATGTAAATGTACATACTTATAGACGTTAATTGCGTTAATTATATCATGCATGTAAAGTCTTTATGTTTATTTAGCATATTTAGCTCATGTAGTAGTATATTTAGCCAAAAAGAAATGCTGTGAAAGCATTTCTTAATTGTTGTCATTTCTTATAATTTGTATTTGAGTTGCTGCTTCTATTAATTTATATGCCCAGTGGTCTTTACTAACATCACCAAAAGTTGGTTGATCAGAATCTATCCCCTCTCGACTTATAATTTTGTTTATAATTGCAACAACTTCACTTCTATGAATAATTTCATCAGGCTTGAAGGTCCCATCATTATAACCTGTGACTATTCCAGCATTATAAAGCGAATTTATTGCATTAAATGCCCAATGATCAAATCTTACATCTTTTATAAAGTGTTTAGCAGATTCTTCTTGATCTACATTAAATTTATCTAAGGCATTTGAAACAATAACTGCCATTTCTGCTCTTGAAACAGATTCATTTGGTCTGAAGGTTTTATCCCTATAACCTTTCATGATTCCATGTTCTTTAGCCAATTCGATATACACATAAGCCCAATTGTCATCACTTACATCAGAAAATGTTGCTTCACTAAAATAAGATTTGCTATATTCTTGGTTTATTTCATTTACATCTAGTCGAAGAACACGCATGATCATAGTAGCCATTTCAGCTCTTGATATTGGACCTTCTGCTCTAAATGTACCATCAGGATATCCAGAGATGTATGGTCCATAGAATGAGATAGCACCTTGTGGTGTTTGTTCTGATACTTGAACAGAGATTTCTTTGTATGTATTATAACCTTCTACTGTAGCTGTTATAACAGTAAATCCTTGTTTAGCTGTACTCAGTGTCACCAATCCAGTCTCACTCACTTGTACTACAGATGGATCAGCAACTGTATAAACGACTTTATTTGAAACACCACCAACTGTTGGTAATAATCTAAAGCTATTAATTGCACCTTCCGTTAATGTGTTAGAAGAATCTAATTCAATGAACTCAGTATTCATTCTAAGTGTTACTTCAATAAGTTGCTGTGTTTGAGTTGGTGTATAAGGTGTTCTTACTAATAAATTAGCTTGTCCTGCTAATTCAGTTGCATAGTTTAATAAGTTCTCATTTCTAAGATTCATCTCTATAGCAGACAGTATCACATCACCAAAACCATACAAAGCATCTATGTATTCTCTAATCTCTGCTTCGTCAACACTTGTATCACCTACATAATCAGCAGGATAGTCATTAGAAACTCTTAAAAGTTCGTTTACAAGTGGTTCTTTGATTTCCTCTCTTAGATGCAAAGATCTTTGTTCAACATATTCACTTTCAGTGTTATAGGTTTCAAATGCAATATAGTCACTGATGATAATGTTTAATAATCCTTGCATCACTACAATTTCTCCAGCGTTTTTTCTATCATATTTCGTAATAACATTTTGCATTTGATACGGCAATGCTCTGAACTGCTGATTTAAATACTCATGAAATCTCAACATATACTTGCTGTAATTGAAATTAGCATCATGATATAAATCTGAATAAATGTTAACTCCAGGTACATAGTTGAGTTTTACATCATCGATGTTTTCTGGGAAACCATTCATATAGTAGTTGGCAAAGATATAAATACTATTTGCATTTAATCCATATTTAGAAAGTAAAGCTTTTCTTGTTGGATCACTGTTTAAAACATTTTCAATATCAGTTCTAAAATCATCTTGTCTTAATGATGTTAATATTAAGAAAAACTTTACACCATTAGTGATCTTATCATTTAATAAATTGTCAAAAACCCTAAACCATACTACACATGATTGAGAACCATCAGTATCAATGTCAGGCGTTGCTCCTTCTAGTGTAGTTGAATCTGCGAATACAAAAGAACTCTGAACAATTATGCATAGTATAAGTAATAGGATTAAGCTACGATAACTTTTCATCTTATCACTCCTCATCTAGGTCTGGAATATCATTCTGCTTAACATAGAATCTTGATGCAGCTTCTATGTCTCCGTGATAGAAATACCCCATTGATACATCTTTGAAACTTGTATCTAAACCTTTATAAGGTTCTCTACCTATTAATCTGTTCACCATGTACACTAACTCTTCACGTAATGTTTCATCTAAAGGTCTATAGGCGTTATTGATATAACCCGTTGTAACTCTAGAATTATATAACCTATGTATTGCATCTGCTGCCCAGTAATTATCATCTACATCTGGTATAGAATACACATGAGTAGAATTAACTTCAATTTCTGAGTAATTCCAATAGTTAGTAAACACCTGAGCAATTTCAGCACGTGTGATTGCATTATTCGGTTTAAATGTACCATCTTGATAACCAGAAAATAATCCAATTTCCTCTACAGCGTAAATATAATCCTTAGCCCAATGACTACTATTAACATCACTGAACTTTTCTTCTCTTTCAGTTAATGGAAGATTTAATATCTTGGTAAAAATAGTTGCAACTTCAGCACGAGTAATTATATTTATAGGTTTAAAGAATCCATTTTCATACCCTGAAATATAAGGTGCATTAAACTCTATTTTGCCTAAAGGTGTCTTTTCCACAAATAAAATGTCTGCATAAGCTACAGCGCCACCCACAACAGATTGAGCTTTAAGTTTAACCGAAAAGTCGCCTAGTCCAGGAGGGACATCATCTTTTATAGACACATTACCTAAATTATCTACACTAACGTACTTATCATTATCCAAAGTCCATACAACATCATCTTTATCTGCACCTCTAACGGTAGATTGAAAGTTATATGTTTTATACTTTTCCTCCGCATCTACACCATAATCAAGTACAATAGCATCTGTATCTAATGATAGTGTGACTTTATTGGTTATAATTTCAGGTTCTAAGTCTTCAGGAATATATATCCCACTAGATGTTTGCTCCTTTATAAAGGCCATCATATGAGAAGATACATTACCATCTTTATCTTTGACTTTTAGACCTGCAATGATCGTTTTATCAGTTAGTGGTATTATGATATCTTCTTCATAGTTATATATATAATCTGTTGTTCCATCATATGTTACTAAAGCAATTGTATCCTCTGTTGAAACAGTATCTACTTTAAATTTAACTGAATCATTACTGGGGCTTAATGTTACATAGTAGTCCATATTTTTTTCAGTAATAACAGGGCTTGAAACACTTGAATCCATCAGTAATCTTTTAATTTTTGAACTATAGATAGGGTCTTTATATTTAGCAAAGAACTTGTATCTTCTTTCAATCCCATACTTCTCAACAATAACTTCAAATACAGTAATATCTTCATTTAACTCAATAGATACATTTGATAGGTCAGAATAACTTTTACCATTAACTATTAACTTAGAACCTTCAGCTAGTTCACCACTTAAAGAGATTGTCTCAATACCGTTGTCTACATTCAATAAATAATTATACTTCTTAAAATCATATGAAAACTCACTATTAGATATTGCCAGTGATTTTAGCGGAGTATAATTAACAGCTGCATCTATATCAATTAGGCCATGACCAATAGAATCTTTCCTGTTATAACTACTGGGAATAACTATATTAGGATCATAACAAGTACTTTTAATAATCTCATAGTATTCATCAACGCTAAGATTAGGATACTTAGCCTTTAAAAGAACAGCTAGTCCACTTACGTGTGGTGCAGCATAAGATGTTCCCGATTTAATTATTGCCTTATTGGGATCTATCCAACTTGAACTGGCTATTTTGGATCCTGGAGCTACTACATCAACATAAACAAACTTATTATCGAATAACCCAGATATATTTGAATAATCTGCTAATGCAACTTTATCCTCATTAGGATGCTTAATTAAAGCTCCTACTGATAATACATTTTCATTGGCTGCAGGATATAACATAACTTTCTTAAAACTAGTTGAATCCTTATACCTTTCATCGTATACACTATCACTTTCCCAATGGTTACTTGAATTTGAAGTTGAACCAATCAATATTATATTATTCTTTTTGGCTCTTTCCAAAGCTTTTTCTACTAGTTGTGAACTAGATGGAAAACTCAAACTCATGTTTATGATGTCAGCACCATGATTTATTGCATAGTCAATACCTTCTGCAAGATAAGTTGTTCCTCCTGCTCCATTATCAGAATATATTTTAATCGGTAATATAATCACATTTGGAGCAATTCCAACTACTTTATCATTACCAGAGTTCATTTTAGCTCCAATAATACCAGCTACTCGAGTACCATGCCCACTAAAATCAGATGGATTGTCGTCAAGATCTGCCGAATCCCAAGCATCTGGTGATATGTTTAAATCTGGATGATCCATATCAATTCCTGTATCAATAACTGCAACAATTATTGGATCTGTAGTTTTACCTAAATAATCAATATCATCTAACTGATCCCATACTTCATCCATTTGTATATAATCGAATCTCCATTCATCATACAAGTTAATATCTTCAGGGACATCTACGAGATAAACAGGTTGTTCTAACTCAGCATAAAAAACATTCTCCATCTCTAAAGCTCTATTTTTCGCAATTTCAATCTTCTTATCTGATTGGAAAGAGTAAAAGATATTCTCAGGTAATGTAACTAAATCCTCTAGATAAATTCTTCCTAAAGAACCATCAGTATATTCAACACTAATTACTTGGTCTAATCCAGATTTACTTATAAAAATAGTAATCATGATTACTAAAAACATAAATACTATGAGCAATTTCTTTTTCATATTAACCCTCACATTCAATCATAGTAAACTTTCTGTCCATTTAAAGATTATATTATTCTATCATAAAAAAAAATATATACTATACAGATGCACTATTTAGACATATAAAAGCACATTTAGACATACAAAAAAATTAAATTCTATTTTAGCTAGAAAAGCTATGTAATTCACTTGTTTCAACAGTTATCAAGTGATACTATTGGTATTAGAAAGGAAAAAAAATGAAATTACTAAAGAAGTTAGATTTTAGAAACGATTACGGGAGAGAACTTTTTGCAACTGCAAAACGTTTTCGAGTTACCACGATAACAATTATACTTTATAGTTTAATTCTAGTCGTAACATCACTATTTGTAACGATTGTAAGTAAAACCGTTTTAGACTCTGTTATTAATAAAGATATGAAAACTTTTTTTACTTATTTCTCTATTTATGTTGTGCTTCAAGTTTTCACACTAACATTATCTTCGTTTATTAGTTACTATAGAGCTAAATGCGAAACACGAATAAGAAATGAACTGCAATCATCATTTATTTCAAGTGTATTTTCAAAGGAATGGACTGATATAAGCAAATACCACTCCGGAGACTTACTAACTCGAATGACTAAAGATATAAATTCGATAGTCAGCTTTACATGCAAAACTTTACCAGCTTTAATAACTCTATGCGTACAATTGATTTTAGCATTTTCTATAGTAATTCAATATGATGTAATCCTAGGTTTATATGGTGTGGTTTCTGCTCCAATTGTTGCAGTTGCTGCTTATTATTTCGGAAAGAAAATTACACCTATGCAAAGAGAAATCAATACAGTCGAGAGTCAATATCGAGGTTTCCTAAATGAAAACATTCAAAATAATATGATAATAAAAATATTCCAAAATGAAAAAGTAAAGTTTGACGAAACCGAAGAAATACAACAAAAAAAATACAATCTAGTTATACAAAAAAGTAAAACAATAATATCTGCAAATTTTGTTATCAGACTTGGATATACAGTAACTTCAATTATAGCATTTGGATGGGGAGCTTACAGAATTTCCCAAGGAATACTGACTTTTGGTACATATACTGCAATTATGCAATTATTATCAAAAATACAATCTCCTATCGAGAGTTTAACTAAACTGCTACCACAATATATTTCATCTATGACAGCAATGGAGAGATGCTCAGAGTTTTCATTACACAACATTTGCAAGTTATCCCAGAGACATCTTAAAAATGAAAAAATAGATATAAACATTAATAATATCTCATTCGGATATACAGACAATAATTTAGTTATTAATAACTTTAGTTATCAAATTAAATCTGGTGATAAAATTGCTATAATTGGCGAATCCGGTGTTGGTAAGACAACTATTCTGAAGTTATTAATGGGATTACTCAAGCCAAACTTAGGATCTATTGATATAATAGAAAGTAACCAAGAGTTGTCAAACAATTTATCGTACTACACATATGTTCCTCAAGGTAACACTTTATTTTCTGGATCAATTAAGTATAATTTACTCCTTGCAAATCCTAATGCAACAGACTCCGAGTTGCAAAAGTCTATTAAAATTGCACAAGCTGATCGTTTTATTAACTCCCTTGAAAAGGGACTTGAGAGCAATATTGGAGAAAAGGGGCTGGGGCTATCAGAAGGCCAACTTCAGAGAATTTGTATAGCTCGAGCACTGCTTAAAGAATCCTCAACTCTATTGTTGGATGAGGCAACGTCTGCTTTAGATAAGTTAACTGAGGAAAAAATTCTTAAAAGTATTTTTGAAGAATATCCTGACAAAACTGTAATAGCAATAACTCATAGACCGTCTATTCTAAAGTACGTAGATAAAACTATTGATTTAGAAAGTATTTATGATCAAAATACAATATATAAGTCAAAAACTAATTGAATGGGGTATAAAGTCAGTTATTTTGAGATTGGCTATGAAGCCTCTTCAGTTTCTATTACAAGAAATTGAAGGGGCTTTATTATATATACAAAAACATCTTTTTTGAAGTAATAACTGTACTTTACTAATTTTTATCTTGTTGTTTATAATTGATTTATCAAATAAAATATCATTAGACATCCACATAATGCCTTCAAATGTTAGTCACTATAATGTGTTACAATATTTGGAGGAGTTATGGTAAAAACAAAATTGAGTTTTTATAAGAAGTAGTGAAGCATCATAAAGAACATGGAGCTTCAACTACAATGTGATTGTCCATAGATTTTTGAGCCACTTGACCAAAAATATTTGAGCCACTCTTGACCAAAAAAAAGTATACCAGACTGACCAAACATTTTTGAGCCACTAGGTTGCAGAAGATGCCAACCTATACGACTCGCCATTCATGTTTAAAATATGTGCATTAAAGGTGACTCTATCAATTAATGCATTTGCTAGCATTGTATCTGGAAAGAATTCTTCCCACTTGGAAAACTCGAGATTAGTTGTTATTATTAAGCTTCCTCTCTCTGAACGTTCAGAGATCACTTGGAATAGTAATTCTGACTGTTCTCTATTGAAAGTGAGATAAGATAACTCATCTAAAATTAGTAGATCTAACTTTGAGATACTTCTCATAAGTTTACCAAGATTATGATTTTTTTCTGCTTCTATCAGACGATTAGATAAAGCTGCAGCAGTTGTGAAAAGAACTCTTTTTTCTGCTTTACAGGCATTTAGACCAATAGCTATTGATAAGTGGGTTTTACCAGTGCCTGGATTGCCAATCATAATTATGTTCTCATTATTGTTTACGAAATCACATTTAGATAACGAATAGATCGTTGAGGAATCCACAAACTGCAATCGTTCATGCTCAAAGCATTCTAGTGTTTTTTCAAATGGAAACTTTGCTGATCTTTTTAGTCTGTTTAATCGATTGTTTTTTCTTGAGATAGCTTCTTCTTCTAGTAATGATAATAAGAACTCCTCATGAGTTTTCTGGCTGGATATAGCATCTCTGAGAAGTGTATCATAATCTTTAAAACTAGCTAATTTCATATAGTTCGCAAGCAATTTAATTCTTTGGTTTGTAGGAGATGTATTCATTAGTTGACCTCCTTAATCAAAGTATCATAGTTGTTTAAGTTTGTTTGAACAACCTTTATTTCAGGTAGTTTGGGACTAGTTACACGATTCTTAATGTATGCTAAAACAAGTTTATTTCCACCTGGAATTTTAATGTATTCATCAAGTATTTCTTTAGGCACAAAGTCTCTAACAGGTTCTGCATTAAAAATAGATCTTGGCTTTCTCTCGAGTAAATCTACATAATGTTCTATGTTATAGCTTTTCTTATTCTTAGAGTAATTTCTAGGATGACTAGCGATCATGACATCCTTGTGATAGATATCTACTTTTGAATGAGAAGACTTTACCAATACTTCTTTACGGACGTATTTTGTTGGTACAGAGTATTTGTTTGTTGCAAGTA
>Ga0070724_10002194_pt1 | contig 11034 bp, 7 predicted proteins | sample tdDd001_FD_67278 | JGI IMG/M metagenome (GOLD analysis project Ga0070724, IMG submission 67278) | Marine sediment microbial communities from the Atlantic coast under amendment with organic carbon and nitrate - tdDd00.1 | ecosystem: Environmental > Aquatic > Marine > Coastal > Sediment | place...
TGTATCTATCGAAGAGATAGCTTCTAAAATGAGTATGTCAAAAGTTGCATTGAGACGTTATCTTGAGTATCTTGAGAAAATCGGATTTATTGATATCGAAATGTCATACGGTACAAGAGGAAGGCCATCATATTTGTACAAAAGGAAGAAGTAATTTTCGAATGTGAACGTGTAAATAGAATAATTATATCTTGGAATCGAAGCTTTGATAAAATTTTATCAAAGCTTTTTTTATTTATTTAAATTTGAATAATTGGTAAAAGAGACAGAATCGCATTACGCGTGTATGATTTATTTAGAATAAATAGTTACTTACTGAAAGGTCAGCCGTATCGAGATCAAGATGCAACTACGATATATCATCGTGATGTTACAGATAAGATAGTAATAATTTAAAAAGGTGGATCAGATGTTGTCGATAGTATTGATACCTTTGCCGTTGGAACCGTTTTTAATGTGGTTAACACGGTTTCGGACGAAGCAGATAATGAAGCTGAAATCAAGTAAAGAGTTGTTCAAATCATGATGGTGATATAACAGATAAGATTGTTAAGATATATAGATTGGGAGTCGGTGACTTCTTCCAAATGGTGTGTTAGATATAGATACCTCATTAGCTGGGACTGTATATTATGTCGTTTATACAGTCTTGGATAATGCAGGAATGAAGAATCAACAATAAACCCCCGTATGATTTATTAATAATCATACGGGGGTTTTCAGTTATTTATAAAATTGATTTAATTCTTTCAGAAAAATCATCAGGAAAAGCATGCTGCAGATCCTTCACGATCTGGAACTTTGAATCTACACCTGCTGCTACAAGCAGCTTATGAAGCTTTTTACTGCAGCCAAAGCAGTCTTCATCTTGATCACCACAAATTATCGTGATATCTATGCCTTTAAGTATAGATAAATCAATGTTTTTAGTCCATTCTTTCAGATTTGGCAACCACGGTGCGACAAGTATCAGTTGCTGCGGCTTAATATCCATTGCTAATAAGGACCATAAAGCAACCTGACCACCAGCTGAAAATCCTCCCAGAATCAATTTAGAATAATCGTTATCAAATCGACCTACAAATTCCTGAAGTGCAGATGCAGCGCCATTATAGTCTTCCCAAACATAACCATCAGAGAACTCAATTTCACCCGACTGCATCAAAGCCAAACGACTCCCGTTTTCGACAATTGTTTTCCAGTCGAATTCTGCAATATCAAAGTTTTCCTGATCACCATGTAACGCGATCATTAGTGGCTTGTCTTTGTTAGGTTCTGAACTTTCGGTATGTACTATTTTTAAGGTGTATTCGCCCTTCTCATCAGCTTCGTTCATGCGTGTTTCACACAAATCAACCAATGACTGGAAACCTTCAATTTTTCTAATATCCTCTAAGTCATCATCTTCTAGCAGCAGTTCTGGTGGATACCAGAAACCTTTGTCCATGATGCCTTCTTTTAATACGTCAAAACCTTCTTGAGGTTTTCCGGCCTTGCCTAAAAAGCTATATCTGAAATTATACATCTGCGCCAAGTTGCCTGTAACAGAGTTCATATGTTCAGTAACGAGCTCATAAGCATCATTGTATTTTCCACTCATGTAAAGCTCCACGGCATCGTTCAACAGTTTCTTGTAAGTCATAGTCTTCATTTTCCCCCATCTTGTCTTAAATAAATTGAGGCAGTTAAACCGCCTAGTTAAAATTTTACTTCAATAGCGCTAATATATCAATGACGTAATTGCATCAAGTGATTGAAGAGGCAAGAGTGTAAGCTTTATTCGTATGAAAGTATCTACATTGCTAACAGTTCGAGTATAATCGTACATTCCTTTAGTTTCAACGGTTACATAGACTAACGAATGGTTATCTGTTATCATAATATCTGGAGGATAATTATGGAACTCAAAAACTTTAAAGGAAAATTAGTCGAATCATTTGTTGGAAATATGCTCATGCTTGTCCTTAATCTGATACTGCCAATGGTTCTAACTCGGTTATATGGTGTTGAGATATTTGGCAGCTATATATATGGCATTACTATTGTATCAATGTCACTATTATTGGCCAATTTGGGAATGGATATGGGACTTCTGTATTTCATACCGAAAACGGGAAAAAAGTATATAACATCTTGTTTTGTAATTAATGTTTTAACCAGTGCAGTAACTATGTTGCTGCTATATATGTTTATGCCTAAGTCTTTAAATCCATATATAGGTCTGGTTTGGTTACTGTCAGCAGAACAGCTGTTTTTCAGTATTTATCGTGCAAGACATCATATTCGAGAGTTCTTTCTTGTTAAATCCATTATAGGCATTGGTGGTCTGATGCTTCTGTCATTCATTCTGTACAGACTAAATGGATTAAATGAAATTAATATTGTAATCTCAGCATATGTTGCTGCGATAGTTTCAAATATTGTTTATGCAACACAAACAAAAGATATGTTTGGCGAATTTGAGATGCATATCGAGTTTATAAGCTACTCTGCGACCATCATACTCGGTGGTGTCATGGCGCTTCTTATTAATTACATCGATATCGTCATGATAGAAGCAATGATGTTCAAGTCAGACGTTGCAGTGTATAAGGTCAGTGCTGAACTCGCTCAGATACCTTCGATATTTCTAACGATCGTTAATACTGTATTTCCACCCATGATTTCAAAGTTATATCATGAAGGGAAAGTTGATGAAGTTAGAAAGTTATACGAAAAGTTAACCAGATACCTATTGGTTGTTTCATCAATTGTTATAGGGCTCATGATGGTGTTTTGGAATCCTATATTAAGCCTGTATGGACCTGAGTATTTAAACGGAAAGATGGTTCTGTTTTATAGGGGGTTCGGACAGTTGATAAACGCAAGTGTAGGAAGCGTATGGTACATAGTGATAATGACCGGGCATCCGAGAATTCGATTCTTCGCCATTTTAACTTCAGCTATAATAAATATTGTATTAAACTTCTTATTGATTCCAATCTGGGGAATTGATGGTGCGGCCTTTGCGAGCATGGCATCAACAGTATTTATTAATATTTTAGGATTCTTTGTTGTTAAAAAGATTATTCATTCAAAAGTCTATTTCATTATTTAGGATGCGCAAGAGAACGATGACGAAAACAATAATGAGCGGAGTATTTTTAATGACTCAAGATGATACCAATAAAGCCCTCTACAAAACGATTGTAGAGGGCTTTTTCTAACTTAATTCCTTTTCTTGTTTTTTTTCTCTTTATACATATTTGAATCAGCTTCTTTAATCAATTCTTCAAGTGATAATTTGCTCAGATTATCGAGGGTTGAAATTCCAATGGATACATTAAACTTCTTGTGATTTGGAATCACGACCTCCTGTTCCAGCCAATCTGTGACTAAATCCTTATAACCATCAAGATCATTCATGATCGATTGGAATTTCCCAGAAACCTTTTTCGATTTATCAGCGTCAGTATTAGGGAGTATTACAATAAACTCATCGCCGCCATAGCGACCAATAATATCAGAGTCTCTAAATGTATTCTTTAGAAGATCTGAAAAATGCATTAATATCCTATCACCGACAGCATGTCCAAAAGTATCATTATAGTATTTGAAATTATCAATATCTATAAATAGAATTGAGAAACAATTTATAATGCCCATTTCGACATCTTGCAGAGCAGCCTCTAGTTGCTCAAATACGTGAGAACGGCTGAGTAAACCGGTGAGTTCATCTGTAGTAGCTATGCTGTATAGTTCTTGATTATGAGCGTCAAGTTGTCTATTCAGTTTTTCTAATTCTTTTGTTCTTTCGTCGACCATCTGCTCTAAGTTGCTTGTATAGTTTTTAAGTGAAACAGTCATTTTGTTATAAGCGGTTACAAGGTGACTCATTTCATCATACTCGGTTAAAATCGTAATCTCTGAAAAGTTTCTTTTCTCAGATTCTATGACAGCATCTGTTAACACCAGAATGGGTTGCACAACTTTCTTAGAGAATAAAAAAGAGAAAACTATCGATAGTACGATGGTAATACTTGAAACAGAAAGGATGACTTTTAATAGTTCTTGGAGAGGTGTGAAAATATCAGCGCTTAATGTCGTAATAGCGAGTTTCCATCCAGGTGTGTTTGGGATACTGCTATAAGTTAGAATTTTATCTTCTTCTTGAATGGCATCATAATATTCTCCAAATCCGTGGTCTGAGACAATCATGGATTCACCCAGTGTAGACAATCCCGGATAGTCGTTGTCATCTGCAGTTAAAACATTAATATTCATCTGTATGTCCGGGTCGTGATGTGCGATGACTCTGCCGCTGTTTTCAATTATCCAGCCGTAGCTTTCGCCAGGGTACTTAATTGTCACCAGTTCGCCTGAAAGTGTTGTTAGTTTTATGGAACCTGCGACAGCACCAATTAAAGTATCCGTTTCATCAAGTACCGGTACTACAAGAAGTATTATGGGCACATCGATGCTTTTTGAAATAATAGCCTCGCTAATAATATGCCGAGGTTGTTCTTCGATAAGCTGTTGAAAATAGTCACGATCAGCAACTGATCCTAGAGGACCATCTGGATCGTAGTAGTTGCCATTAACTTCAATGAAAAAAGTGTCCACAAAAAGAGAGTTTTCGCTAATGCGCATATAGTTAAGCATTTCAAAAATGTGATCCATATTAAGTTGCTTTGTATTTTTCGTTTCAGCCAAAAACTCCAAATGATTAACGTGTTGCATTATAGTTGAACCGATTTTTTCAGAATAGATGTCTGTGAGCAACTGAGAATTGCTTTTGGCGCGTTCAATGAGATTCTTTGATTCTTGATTGTATATTAAAGTTGTTAATATTATTATGAGAGTCATCAATAATATTAGATTCCTCCATAAAACTCGAAAACGAAGTGATTTAAACATGTTACCTCCTACATTGTATAGTATCATTATACCGTAATATTAGGTGCTTGAATCATTACTTCGTGCACATTAAGTGTTTGGAAAACAAACAATCTGACGGACTCTCAGCTGTCTAGTAAGAAGATTGCTGAGAGTATAGTAGTTCATTTGTCTGATATTTTCAACAACAAGTTGACAATAGTTTTTATAATTGTAAAATATAATTAGAACTCTAACTATGGAGGTGCTTATGGCAAAACTACACTTAATCAATAAAATGGGTAGAATCTATTTGACTTGGACTAGAAAACTACAACGGGAGCTTGTCCCTCATAAAATAACCTTAAAACAGCAATTTGTTCTGAGACAGCTAAAAAGAGAACCTTTTTTATTTCCCTATCAGATTGCGGAATTACTATATTGTGATCGTCCTACAGCATCGGTAATCATTAAAAATCTTCAAAAAAATGGCTGGGTCGAAAAAGAAAAAGATCCCGAAAATGCAAAACAGTATAGGGTTTACATTACCGAAGAAGGACGTAATAAAGTACAGTCCCTAAATGGGATAACAGGACCAGACGACCTAGATCGATTTAATCCTCTAAAATGTCTTAGTCCAACTGAAAGAGAGCAGTTAGATAAGTTAATCACGAAAGTACTAGAGCATATGGAAAGCTAGTTTTAAGGTCTATTTTAACTCTAGATTGTGAATTGCTGTTTATTTTACATCTGGAGTTTAATTTAAAACACATGATTAGAATTCTAACTATATAAAGGGGGAAACTATGCAATTTTCATACAGAGGAATTGACATTTATTATGAAACACTTGGTGAAGGACAACCATTGCTGATGATTCATGGAGGTGGGCCAGATCATCGATTGATGAAGGGGTGTATTGAACCGAATTTTGATCAAGACAGCAAATACAAACGCATTTACTTTGATCTGCCAGGAATGGGATACTCAACGGTGGCTGACTGGATTACGAATGCTGATGACATGCTTGAAGTTGTACTGCAATTTATTGATTTCATAATTCCAAATGAGACATTTTTATTAGCAGGAGAATCCTATGGCGGTTATCTTTCAAGAGGTGTAATGAAGAGAATGTCAAATCGAATTGAAGGATTATTAATGATTTGTCCCGTCATTAAACCTCCAAATGACAGGATCTTACCAGAAAGAACTGTACTTTTAGAGAATTCTGGTCTACTTGGTTCTATCTCAAAGGAAGATCGAGAATTATATGAATCCATAGCTGTTATTCAAGATGAAGACACTTGGGAGAGATATAAAAAGAACATAATTCCCGGTTTAAGACTTGCCAATTATAAGTTTTTAGAAAAACTCCAGTCAGAAGGGTATGCGTTTTCATTTGATGTGGATTCAATGAATGAGAAGTTCGACAAACCGGTGCTGCTGATCGCAGGAAGACAAGATGCAAATGTTGGCTACAAGGATGCATGGAGTATTATGGATAATTACCCTAGGGGATCTTACGTTGTTTTAGACAGAGCAGGACATTGTTTAGAAAATGAACAGAAAGTGGTTTTTGAGTGCCTTACAAAGGAATGGCTGATGAGATGTGAGGAGTGTATGTTCAACAATAACTGAGTAGCATAGAGTATAGGGGCTGAGAGGCCTCTTTTTTTTGTGTATCAATGGGAAATTGAGTTCTGATAATTCGCTAATACGACTCCCGTACTAGTCTAGGGGTGTATATTAATCCATTTATGATTCCAAGTAACACACGATAAATGTCGATAAAAGTCGTATTCAAATAATTACACAAAGCTCAAATAAATCAATGGAAATATTACCAAATAGATATGTATTTTTATCTTTGCTTACGGTATAATTCATAGCGGACAGAGATGTAAAAAATTAACTCAAAATTGGTAATCGTTCAAGTTTCGTAAAGTTGCTCTTCATACAATGTGAAGATCGAGGTGTAAAAATGTTTAAAAAAGTGATGGAATTAAAAAAAGATAAATTAAGTAGCAAGTTGGTAAAACGCATTCTTATGATAGGATTCGTAGCAGTCCTCTATATAATGGTTATAAACTTTAATTTTATAAAAGGTTTGGAAGAGGATAGAGTTGCTGATGTCAGTGATGTACTGATGGCATCCTACAGCAAGGAAAGTGCGAATATGGTTAATAAGACGTTCGATGTTGCTGAACTGTTAAGTATGCAAATTGAGTATGCTCAAGAGTCTGGACGGTTGACTCTTTCAGAAATGAAAAATGTCATTGAGCCTGCTTTGGAAAATATGGAGGAATGTAATGGCATATACATCCTCTATAAAAAGAATGGATTTACTATGAATCCATATTGGTATCGAGATGGCGATAAAATAGTGATGGATAAAATTGAGGAGTCGGATTCAGATAAATATTGGAGTATTGTGGAGGACACAGACAGAGGTTTACTTCAACCTCAATACCATCATGTGGGAAATAGGTATCTGTTCTTAACAACGCTGGAGGTTCCAATCAAGAAAAATGGTGAACTCGTTGGTGTGCTTGGAATTGATCTTTCTCTTGATTACTTTCAAAATATGATAGAGCAACTTGAACCTATTAAGGAAATGGAGATCTCTATTGTTTCTGATGAAGGTGTTGTCATTGCTCATTGCCATCCTGAGGCTATTGGAAACAGATTTGACCAGAAGACGTTGGAAAGCTATTTTAACGTGATAGGAGATAAATATGTGATTCAGACCCCGTTTTATATGGGTGGAGCAGATTCTGAGTGGACATTGGTTGTTAGCGTACCTAAGAACACATTGATTAGAAATGCTAAGATTATTAGTTTAAATATTTTTGTTGTTGGATTCACTGTGATCATTGTCATGTCGATCTTTGTGAGCTTTATGGTGCGAAAGACTCTAAGTCCAATACAGAGTCTTACTGAAGTTATGGAAATCGCATCAAATGGCGATCTGAGTGTGAGGACAAAAATCGACTCTAATGATGAAATCGAAAATATAGGAGATAAATTAAATGAGCTGCTTGAATCATTAGAGAAACATCGGAAAATGCTGACAGCAGAACTTGAGTCCAATGACTGTCTCAACAGAGAACTTGAGAGTTTAATGCAAGAGAATGATAGAGTGTACTTTGAAACTATAAAATCTTTGACTAGAACAATCGATGCGAAGGATCCATATACAGGAGGACATTGTGATCGAGTCACAGATTTTTCGCTCGCAATTGGGAACAGACTCGGTTTGGGATCTAATGACATACTAAGCCTGACATATGGCGCGATTTTACATGATATTGGGAAAATTGGAATTCCAGGCAAAATACTGTGTAAAGAAGGACCCCTTACAGACGAGGAATTTGACATGATAAAAGCCCATCCAGCTAAAGGTCTTGATATTCTCAAGGATATTCAATTCTTGAGTCGTGCAAACGTATGTGTACATCAACATCATGAAAGATATGACGGGCGCGGTTATCCTCAGGGTTTACAAGGGGAGAATATTGATATTTTAGGGCGCATCATATCAGTTGCTGATGCTTATGACGCCATGACATCATCGCGTTCTTACAGAAAAGCGCTCGACAAAGATGTTGCAGTAACTGAATTGATTAAGAACAGAGGCACTCAATTTGATCCGGAGATTGTAGATGTGTTTTTAGAGGTGTTAGAGCAAAATGAATTATCTGTTGAAAAGACATCTTAATGAATAAGATAAATACCCTGTTAATAAAAATGAGCCAATGGATTTGATCTCCATTGGCTCGTACTTTTATTATAAATAAGGTGAGAAGCAATCTGGTATGTCGCCATTAATGCTTATACTGATTTCGAAATCAACCTTGCGATTATCAGAAATAACCTTGATTTTGTCTAACCAACCGCAAATTTCTTCAGGTGTCATGATATAGACGTTCAAAACGCCATCAAGGTAAATTTTCTCAATATCATTATCCATGCCCAACAAGCCGTAGATATATGCGATAAATTCATTAGATGAACCTATTGGATACTCGGAAATATTGATATATCTGATGTCGTGTTTTATTTCAAGAATACTTTCGTTGGATTCATCAATAAAGACGATGTGACCTTTTGCACTTTTAACTGCTAAATTGGCATTCTTAATCATATCTTTTGTTTTGCCCATACCGCGTTGTCCAATGAGTAAATTGATCATATATGCCTCCTTATAGGTTCTGTGGATTAGGTACCTTGTACTCTATTGTACCGTGTTTTGAGAATAATTTCCACTATTTTCAGAAAATTTACACAAATCTTCAAGTAGATAAGGAGACAGTAATGATGGTTTCAAAAAATCGACCTACATAAGAATCTACGATCACTAAAAATCTATTTTGAGGACCTTAAAGCTGAAATTGTAATTATCTGTTTATTATTTCAAAGACATCTGTGATACCTTATTTATATTAGGTATAAAAGTAATAAGGTAGCGTTGAATTGGTTGCTATTACCATTATTGAGAGTCCTACCGTAACAACAATTTATTAACTCTTATTTTAAAGATTTTAGTGTGAAAAGAGGATTCCATGAAGTTGAAGAACAAAATAGCTACAGTCATGATATTGCTTGGAGTCAGCATAATTCTGAGTATTTCAGTGTTTTACCATTCTTGGAGTCGTCATATACTAATGGAGGAAGAACAGAGTAGCATCGTTGAGATATCAAAGGCAGTTTCACAAGAGATTGACACACATTTTAACGAGATAACCAATACAGTAAAAACTCTTTCTTCTGCGCCACTGATTAAAGAAACTTTAGAAGAAAGCAATGAGGAATTCGCAACGCTTTCTGAGTCAGGTAGAGAAGAATATATCAAAAGTTTGGGACAGAAATGGACGGAAACAAATGATTTGGAAGATCCGTTCTTGCAAACATACCTAAATAATCCTGTTTCTGACTATTTAAAGCTACAAAAGAATCTTATTCAGGAAAGATATGGAGAAATTTTTATCACGAACCGTTATGGTGTGATCATTGCTTCTACCAATAAATTAACAACGATAAATCATTCACATAAGTACTGGTGGGTCGCAGGATATGACGAGGGCCAGGGACGTATCTTCCTCGATGATCGAGGATTTGATGCGAGTGCAGAAGGATATGTCTTGGGTGTTGTCCTGCCGATTAAATACAACAATGAAATCATTGGAATGATTAAAGGCAATGTCAACATTCTTGATTTAATGAGCCATGTCATAGAAATCTACGAAGAACTGTATGAGAACAGCAACGTGAAGATGGTACGAACGGGTGGTTTAATTGTTGCTGAACGTGATACGGAGCCACTCTCGACTAGAGTATGTGATCAATTGCAAGAACGTTTGGTTGAAAAGAAAACGTCCTCTTTTGGAATTGAAGAGGATGGAACTCAACACTTGGTAGGCGCATCAGTGGTTCCGATAACCAGTGGTTCTGAAACTCTGGGATTTGGCGGCAGCTATGAGTCGATTGACCACATCTTAGGAAATGTCGGTGAAAACTGGCACGCTGTTGTCTGCATGGATGAAAAAAGCATAACGGCAAATATAAAAATAACAACGCGTTTATTACTAAGCATTGGTGCGGCGTTCACTATTGTTATAACGTTGGTCGCCATGTACCTTAGTAAGAAAATCTCCAGCCCGATTGTCGAGCTGGCACAATTTACGGAAGAGGTAGGTAACGGAGCGCTCGATAACAGAATCAACCTAAAATCAACTGATGAAATTGGTCTGCTCGCGAACTCGTACAATAATATGGTTGAGAATCTGCAAAAAACAATGGCGTCCAAGAACGATCTACTTGCAGAGGTAGAGAAGCGTAAAAATGCAGAAGAAAAGTTAAAAAAACTGATCGTCACTGATGAACTTACGTGTATCCATAACAGAAGAGCAGCCAATGAGTTCCTGCACCAGTGTATTGAAAAGGTAGAGCGCTATGACGAACAATTATCTGTGATCCTTCTGGATATTGATCATTTCAAGAAGGTTAACGATACCTATGGGCATGATGTTGGAGATATTGTCCTTATTTCAATTGCTCAGGTTCTCAAAGATGGTATTAGAAATGTCGACATGGTTGCTAGAATTGGTGGTGAGGAATTTCTCATCATACTACCTCAAGTTGACAAGGAACAAGCGTATATTCTGGCTGAACGTCTTAGAAT
>Ga0070724_10002195_pt1 | contig 11033 bp, 10 predicted proteins | sample tdDd001_FD_67278 | JGI IMG/M metagenome (GOLD analysis project Ga0070724, IMG submission 67278) | Marine sediment microbial communities from the Atlantic coast under amendment with organic carbon and nitrate - tdDd00.1 | ecosystem: Environmental > Aquatic > Marine > Coastal > Sediment | place...
CTTCAACGACCTCATTATTATTATTTGCATCATTAACCGCACATGCTGCAAGTGTAAGTGATAAGATTGTGATAACTGATAGTACTAAAATTTTCTTCATTTTCTTTCTCCTTTTGTTTTGTATGTGTTTACATAGATATAGACGCGATGGAATATAATAAGTTCCATAGATTTAAATAGTCGGAATATTAAGATACAAAAGATTGTTCATCACCTATAATTTACAACTCTTATTGTGTTGTCATATCAACACTTTCACCATATATCTTATATATAAAAGTCTGCAAAAAAAACATCCTCTTAAGAAAGAATGTTTTTCATTATATATTTATTGGTGTGAAATACTAAATCAATTCTAATCATACACATAAATCCTTCATTCAATTAAAAGAATAACTTAGGTAAAGAAGTATCCCATGTATCAGCACCGGATTTAATCATGTACGCTTTTTCTTCGTCTAATACAAATGTATTTAACCATTCTATTAAAGCATCTGCTCTGTAACAGAGACATGATTTCTTACCGTTTTCATATTCCCAATAATCATGGTCATTATTCTTATTGTACAACCATTCAAAAAATTTGTCTTGATAAGTAATTAAATCAGGTACAATGATTTCAGGACATTCAATGATATCTGCTCTGATATCAAATTCTATGACAACTCTCATACAGCTCCTTTCAATTATGCTATATTCTTTGGTGCTTTGTCTGATGTGTTTTGTTCTTTCAATAACTCATAAATAGCTTTCTGATGTATTTCATTTCTATGAAGTTTTTCTATGATCTCTGCAAAACCTCTTAGACCTGCAAAAGCTACTAAAGCTGAAAATATCATCGTAAACATAGCTCCAAAATCATAGTTCCCATAATATGCAGACGTACCAGCAGGTACAAAAATAGCTGCAAACAAACCAAAACCTAATACAACTATTGATAACACTTTTATAAAAGATGCTATCCGATTGTTTTCAATTTGAGTTTCATTTTTAAAGGATTCACTTTCTTGTTCCAATAGATTACCATTGCATTTATTACATATTTCGGCTATATCGACGTTATCAAAACCACATAATTTACAGACTTTCATTTATTTCTCCTTCATTCTAATAAGTTTTTAAATTATGTTTCAATATATCCATCACCTCATCATAGCCTTGGTTCTTGCTACTATAATGATAGGGATCATGAACCATTATATACTCAAAATTAGATAATACCGTTTGAGGTAACAGGTCTAAATGACCCGAAGTAACATCATTGGCATTCTTATTCCATTCTTCACTTCTAACCATAGCAAATACAGTATCTTGATAAGGTGTTTCTGCTGTCCGATTTGGATGTCTATGTCTCACGATAAAGTAATCCTGATCTAACTTTGTTAACATGTCATGCAAAGGACTTTTTGTATCCTGGTCCTCAACTGTAAACACAAGCCCCTTCCATTCAACTGGAAACACAATGGAGTAACCATAAGAATCATTCAAATACTCAAACTCTGTTTTACTTTTATTCAACTCCCGTTTCACATTCTCTTGACCCACTTCAAAGTAAGCATATATGGGATACCTCGGATAATTACCCGCTCCATAATCCACACCATTTAGCGTTTCTCTATGAAAATCAGTTGCAATCCTATACTGACCAATCTCAAGAGTCTCTGTATATACAGATGTTCTAAAGGTTTGCCACTGTTCATCACCATGTCCTAAGATATAACCAATATCAGTAAAAGCAATCATTACATCTGTTTCTTTTCTAACAATCACCCATTGATCTCCAACTTTTTTTTCCAAGCTAAAATGATTGCCATACATGATTTCATCATTGAGTGTGCTAAACCATTTAGCTTTGACTTCTTTAGTATCTTGAGTATACACTTCAAACTCGGTAATCATCTCAATACCTTCTAAAGGTTTTGACTCATCAGTATTGCAGATGATTTCTTCTTCTGAATCAGTAATTGTTACTTCATTTGCCTCGGTATTTTTAGACATAATATTCACTGCAAAAATACCGATTGGTAATAATAATATCAATACCAATATAATCAATATCATTTTATATTTCGTCATAATTCTCACCTACTCATCTGTTGATAACTGCCACTGACCATCTTTAAAAGCAATCGTTTCTTCATGCTTTCCTTCTGTATCTCCTTTTGTGAAAGAAATCGTTTGATTGTCACTCCACTTGAACTCATAAGCATTAACTCCTACAAAATTATATATATAGATTTCTTCTAATACTTTATTTTCTATATTATAAATTCTAATTGTAGTAATAGGTTCACCATAATGCCATGTTGTTGCCAACACCTTTGTTTTATCAGGCGACAATTCTATCTGACTATTAAAAGGTACTTCTAGTTCATGACCATCTTTACCATCAAAAACATTGATTACACGTTCATCAAACCAAACATATGTGGTATAAAGACCTAAAGAGCTTAAGGCATCACTAATGTTTAAAGGGATATAGAAAAACTTATTCTCGGATTCTATGACCTTTTGTTTACCATCATCTAGTATAAACGTAATGTTTTTATTACGTAAAACACTACGACTTTCATCATCTCGCCATGTTCTATAAGCATAACCTGTTAAGTTATCAGAAAGTGTTACTTCAAACCACATCACAGTTTCGTCATCGATAATATCATAAGTTGCTAGATATTGGGTCTCCAACAGATCTTCTGGAGTATAAACCCCAATTTTTTCTGATAGTTCATCCATCGATGTATAAACAGCTATCTCTTCTGGATAACCTACATGTAATATACCATTACCGGTTGTTAGACAAAACCAACTTCCATTCGTTGGTGTCAGATTCAATGTATCTACTTTTCGATTTTCAGGTGCGTATTGCCAGTGATCTCTTGATTCATAATACCCTTTGACCACAATATTATCTGCACCCAATTCAATGGTTTCAAATCCTATATAATCACCTGAATTTTTATAAACAACTTCAAAATCTTCCTCAGTCATTTTTATAACTTGAAACAGAGTTTCCTTAGATTTCGGTGTCATACTGTAATCTTGATAGGAACTATAATTAACAATCAATCGGTCTTGTAACAATATTTCAACAGAGTCTTCAAATTGTATCAAAGCGCCAGACTCTAAATTAACAATTGTTGTACCAAAATCTTGAATCCAAATAAATCCTTCATTCATCATGCCTTTATTTAGTGACGCGCTTTTTAAACCTAATGTTAATCCACCATATTTCGTAAAAGGCATTTCAATATTTTGAATATCATAAAAATGCTCTATTTCTAAATCATCTGTATTTACATAAAGGATCTGACCATCAAGTTTTGCTTTACACCAAATAACATAGTTATAATCAATATAAAGCGACGACATATCCAAAGTATAGGAATCCTTCGATTCTATTACAGCAGTTCTTGTGTCATTCGGTTTTAAATATCCAAAGCCTAAAATGTTTTCATAAACTTCTACATCAAAACTTTCTTTGCTCAACTCTCTCAATAACTCATCATAAGTTGTTACTTCTATTGTATGTTTACCAACTTCATTGAATCTATATGACTCCTCAACAATAACATCATCAACCAATACATCAACTGTATATCTCGAAGTTTCCATTTCTTCTACATTAATGAATTCACCCACTTCGTACAACTGATGAAGTTTAATCGATGGCGCTTCTACGATAGCTAAATCATTTGGTTCATCGTCTGTCGCTTCACAAAACCATCCAGCGATCCATCCTTCAGTTTCTTTCCCGACATGAACTCTATACCAAGTCTCTTCTTTTCCATCATTCATAATAACTTTAGAACCTAAAAGTTCATAAACGCTATCTTTATATACTGATCCTATTTTTTCTGATGATATCGAAGGGGCTTCTCTAAGATTTAGTACATCTACAGTAACCTTCACTCTTTTCAGCTCATCTACTATTTCTACAGGATCTACATCTGAAGGTTCAACATCTGAAATTTCAGTATCGATGAGTTTACTATCTTCAGTAATTGGTTCAGTTTCAGAGAGTGGTGTTTTAGGTACATCATTACACCCTACTAGAAGTATTACTATAAATATAAGTACGATTTTTTTCATTTTCCTCCCCTTTCAGTTCATTCTATATTATGGTAACACATACAAAATAACTTAAATGTTAAATGAGTTAATTGTCATATATCTGAAATACAAAAAAGTACTCCTAAGAGTACTTCTTCTGAATTATGATCATAGCAATCTATTTTAGATAGACATATTACCAGTATCAAAAATAATCGCTTCTTTTTCTTTGTATCTTTCGTTCATTTCTTTTGTTTCTAAATAAGTCATGAAGATTTCTTTTACATCTACGCTGGACTTAATCATATAAGAAGTTTTATACCGACTCTCTTCCTTAAAGTCACTGAATTCTGAAGCCACTTCTGAATCAAATGTCATACTTAAAAAAGTTCTTTTGGGAACAAACCACGTTCCTTCACTAGACATACCTCTAAATAGAGTAATCTCACTTTTGTTGAATTGATTAAACAAACATCTGATAAATGCCATACGATGTAGGATGTACTTTTCTCGAGTAGCTTTGTCACCCATTCCAGTAAATATGTGTTCACTTCGAATCATATTGCCATCATATGAAGCTAAACCTAATTCAGCCATCACAATCATCAATCCTTTAACCCATTCACCCGAATTAGGATTTAGAACCATTAGTTCCGAAGTCTTCTTTTCCAGTGCCAGCAGCTCCAATGACTCCATATACTTTAAGAAATCATGTGATATTTGCTCTAGTTGATTCGAATCTTTTCTATTTAGTTCTGTCATCTTATAAATAAATTTTGACTCGTTTTGAATCCATAGATTCGTTGAATCCATTAGTGCTTCTATTTTCTTTTCAGTTGTTTCAACTTTATGTGTTGCTCTTGGCACTGAAATTTTTTTATCCAGTTTTGATATGACTGATTTAATTTTATCAGTGTCAGTATTTACAATAACATTCTTTTCAAACTGAAAACTATCTACACTTTCAAAAGTAACATCCCATGTTTTACCTTTGTCTTCAAAATCCATGATCTCCCAACGGAAATGTCCTGATTCATAGTCCATCGACTGAATCACACCTGGTGTTCTTCTACCATCTAGTAATCTACACTTATTGCCCACTTCCAAATATTTGATCTCACCGTCTATAAAGTGATCATCAGATAGCATTTCTCCGTTTTGTTGATGTAATCCCATTTAATATCCTCATTTCTTTTACTGTTGTTTCCTTCTGCTCAACTAAGATGTTCAATACTACAAACATTCAATTCTAAAATGTTCTTTGTCATGAATGACTTTGTCTATGGTCAGTCCTACTTCTTCAGCCATACTAATAATAGATTCAGCGGTCTGTCCATTTTCATCCATTTTTATACCATATCCAGTTTCTACGCTAGTGTCATTATAATGAATTTCTAGTTTTGAAACGTAAATATCTTTTTCTGAACCATCATAAACTGGTAATGTATTATCCCAAATGATGACTTTAGCACCTGGTTTCAGAACTCTTTTAGCCTCTCTTAAAACTTCTCGCTGTGTTTCTTTTGACATGTACATCAAAGCATAAAAGAATGTTATAACATCAAAAGAATCATCCAGAAACGGCATATGTTTTGCATCCATAACCATTTTTAACGCTTCATTGTTTGTTTCTTCTAATTCTTCTTTCCTAATGTCAACTACAACAGCTTCCTTCCCATAAATATTGCCAATGATGCCTTCACCACCGCCACCGATATCGAGAAGTTTCACATCTTCAAATTCCTTTTCTAACTTAAGATAATACACTTCCGATACAAGATACCTTTCATCATTCATAACGCCCCCCATTTCATAACAATAGCTCATATGTATATCAGTGATTTCATTATACGGTCTCAAACATTGCTTTTGAATCAATCTCATTACAACTCAAATACACATAGTATCTCTTACATTATACCTAATAAATCGTACAGATTACATCAAAAATATTAATTAATATGAGATTACAAAACAAAAAGATGCTGAATTGAATCAGCATCTAATCATATTATTATATATAAATCTAAATCAAATCGTCAGTTTCAATTTTTAAGTCATTAAAAACTTTTGATTCTATTATTTGTCCCGACATAAAAATTCTTGTGCCTTTCAAATCACAGTTTTCAAAGTTATGAACCATCACCATATTGGCATCTACATCCACTAACCAATATTCTTTAATCCCTGTATTCATGTATAGTTCCATTTTCTTGATCATGTCTTTAGATCTTGTTTCAGTTGAAATTACCTCTACGATCATTTCGGGTATCTCTTCATCTTCTTTTATAACAAATAAATCTGGTTGAACATAACTCTCAGATTGATCTGGTCTAGTTAACTTTATTTTGATCGGACCCATAATCGACTTATAAGGTTTCTTTCTAAAATAGATATAAAACTCACTTGATAATGCACTCAATGTATCCTGATGTTCAATCGTGGGAGCAATCTGATCAAACGGTTCACCATCAATCAATTCAAATACCGTTTCTATATCAATCTCTTTAAATGTTTCTTCTACTACAACATCTTTTTCTTTTATCGGTTCTTCAACTGTTGGAGCTGATGAAAAGGTCTTTTCCACTTCAGGATTAACCACTGATAGATTATCAAAATCTTTTAAGATTTCATTAAAACTTCGACTATAACCGGTATGATCAAAAACATAAAGATTCTCTTTGGCTCTAGATATCCCTACATAAAACAATCTCCTGTCTTCTTCCAAACTTTCTATATCATAATTCTTATACCAATCATGGGTATGAAAATAGTAAACATTATCAAATTCCAATCCTTTAGCAGAATGAATTGTAGTTAATATAACTTTAGGTCTTTTACCTTTGTGCATATCTACAACTGGATCTAATATCAAATTAATAACAAAGTTAATAAGTGAATCATAGGTTTCCAGTAACTCTTTAATCAGTTTAAAATCATCTTTTATATCATCTTTTGTATAAGCTTCAGATTCCACGTGTTCATAAATACTGAAGTAAAATTCGCAAATATTCTTAAACAGATCTTCTTTTGACTCTTTGCTGTCAAGAATCTCTTTCATTTTCTTTAAAGGTTCTCTGTTTTTAGAACTTACATAAGAAACATCTTCTAATCTTGTATCAATTATCTTTCTTGCTGTCTTCGGACCAATACCAGGAAGTAGTGTCAACACTCTATTAAAACTCACGATATCCAATCTATTTAAATAAACCATTAAAAACGCCATCACATCTTTAACGTGTTTTCTCTCTAAAAGTCTGATACCCCCGTAAACCGAATACTCTATGTTCTCCTCAATGAATGCCTTTTCAAAAACAGTCCTGTTTTTATTATACCTATAGATCAGAGCATGGGTCTTGTCACTTTTTTGTTTGATTTGCCCCAGTATAAACGCCTTATGTTCTTCTAACGATTTACCCGAAATAACTTGAGCTTTACCAGATTCTTCTCTGACTACTCTAAATGTTTTATGATAGCCAAGATTTGATCTTTCAATTGTTTTATTGACATAATCTACAATCTCACCTGTTGATCTGTAATTGTCTTTTAGTTTAATCATTTGAGCATTCTCAAAGTCATTGGTAAAGTTTAGAATAATTCTATGATCTGCACCTCTAAAAGCATAAATGCCTTGAAAATCATCTCCAATAGCCATGGTATTATCAATCTTTAATCGTTTGATGAAATCAAGTTGCATTTGATTGGTATCTTGATATTCATCTATCATAAGATACTCAAATGACGAGGTTACTTTGGTTTGAGTATTAGCTTTTAAATACCTTGTAACCAATTGAATCATATCATCATAGTTAGCAAGTAAATGAGCCGCTTTGTAACGGTCATATTCTTTCCTATATGCTTCCAAGTTTTCTATATCAGCATCCAGTTCTTTTAAATCAAATTCTTTGACATACTCACTGATTGATAATTGAGTGTTATTGCAGTAAGATATAATTTTCTGTAATCTTTTGGCTCGCATCTTTTTATTAAATTCCATAAAATCAGCCATAACCAATTTATGCACTTGAACATCATCTTCAGGATCTAATAATCTAAAACCTGATATCGGTGATGAATTACCTAACTTCGTTGAAATGAAATGAGAAAAGGCATGAAATGTACCAATAAATCCAAGTGATGTATTAGGTAATAAATAATTGATTCTTTCTTTTAACTCTCTACCAGCTTTTCTAGTAAAGGTTATCACCACAAGTGATTGAGGATCCACATTATTTTTAACCAAATACACTACTCTATAGGCAAGTGTATGTGTTTTACCTGAACCGGGTCCAGCTATAACCAAATAGTTGCCTTCTTTTCTAGTTGCAGCAACTCTCTGTTCATGGTTTAATTTATTTAAAAAATCTTCTTTATAGACCAAGTTCATATCACTAATGTCTTTTAAACTCAGTGCTTCTATGGCCTTATTTATATCGCTTTTCATTTAACACGTCCTATCCAATACCAAGCAAACGTCTGTTCTATTTTATTTTAACAGAAATACAGTAAGGATTCAATTTTAAAAGACACCCTAACGGATGTCTAAGTCATTAATGTTCAAAACCATTTTATTTTATTACTTTGCCTTCAATTAAAACTCGACCATTATCAGGGCATCTATACGAAAACTTCTTAGCTTTTTCATCCCCATAATCCAATGAACCGTTGTTTATCAAGGCAAATACATTGGGATAGATACACTGCCATAACTCGTGGCAAATCGGTGGACATAAATCTCCTACAATAAACGTATCACCAGCTTTATGGTAATGACTTCTACATTTACTTTCAACTATGGTTAATTCTACTTTCATAAGTACTCCTTTTTTCAGACTTAAATGATATGTGTGTTAGTTTCTAACTTTTACATATATACACAGAATTCGATAAAGACATCTCTTAATATGTATCAGCTAAAATTATTTTTATAATTTCCTTTAAGGAATCAATAGAGTAATCCGAATCAGAATTTGATTTACCTTGTTCATTAAAATAAATAGTCTTAATGCCAGCTATATTACCACACTCAACATCTAAAGATCTATCACCTACATAATACGTATTTGATTTATCTAAATCATATTTATCAATCAAATAATCCAGTGCATCAGATACAGGTTTTCTTCTAAACCCATTGTCACTGGTTACAACTTCAACAAAGAACTGGTCTATATCATTTGCTTTTATAATCTCCAAAGTGGATAATCCTCTATGTGTATAGATGAAATGCTGATGACCTTGCTGTTGTAAGAGGTCTAGTATATTTTTACAACCTCTGATCAAATGATAATCCGATGGAAGAACAGCATCATCAAGTGTTATATACATATTGTACAGCGATTCTAAAGATAAATTATTTTTCTTGGCTTCCTCATAAAAAAAACCTCTAATAGATGCGTCTGTAATACGCTTAAATATCTCTTCTGGACTCAAATCCAAATGTTCTTTAAAGACTAGATGGACATTACGCGTCAATATCCCATACGAATCAACTAAAGTGCCATCCAAGTCCCATATAAATGTTTTCATGGTTTCTCCTTCTAAAAGTTATAGTACTCTGTTTATTATACCATGTTATTCCTAAACGTTTCATTAGACATCTCTTAACAATATCAAACACTACTGCTTCAATTCTTTAATAAATCCTAACCCAAATCATCATCCATAACAGTCTCCTCAAAATGATTTTAAGTTCACTCTTTTCTTTTTTGTACGTATCTTAAATCATTATAGTATGCATCTATTATGCATACTTATTTAATATTTATATAACTGTTTTCATTCCTAACAAAAACACCTTACAAAATGTAAGGCATTATAATCAATCTTCTAATTATTTAGTCCATCAGTTTGTTTAGAGCACCTTTTATTTTAACTCTAACCTTCTTTGCTTCTTTCTTTTCCCAGATCTTGAGAAAGTCTATAAAAGCTGTATTTTGACTATCACCAATCTGATTCAGTAATAGTGTGATGACTTGACGATTAACATCCTTCAAAAGTATTAACAAATCTTTTTTTTCGGAATCATCACTTTCTAATATCTTATGAAACAATTCATCTGCACAAATAGGTTTATAAGTTTCCCAACCTTTTTCCGTAAACACAATCAAAGGTGCATGACCTTCATATGTGATTTCCAAATAGTCATGGATAATCATCCAATCGACGTACTCAGTGATTTCATCACTGGTCTTATTGATATAATACGAGTAACTTGGACACTCATCTAATTTGAGTTCCAATACTTCTATATCCTTGGATCCCTCTAATATCTGAATTAACAAAGATTTATCTGCTTGAAAAATAATCTCATCTGCAGCTCTCAAAATTACTTTGATGTCTTCATCTTTAAGCTTAATATGTCTTACATCACTGAGTCCATGATGTTTTCTATTTTGTTTGCTCATTTCACACCTTCTTTTCCCAACTATAGCCCAAAACAATTCTTTTTACAAACTCATAAAATTAAGATATCCTTTTGAAATTATATCATTTTAATTTCATTTTTTCTTCTATAATTTACGAATTAACATTATCGAACCATTATTTCATGATAATGGTCTTAAAACCATCCTTTTTTTTAAAACATTCAACAAAATGTGACTTTGTGAGTATGTTTTTAATTAATTTTGAGTATGTTACAGCTGAATTGGTAAACTTTCGGTTGCTTTTTGAGTAAGTCTTAGTATATAATAGAATTACAGATAGAGATAAGAAAATAATAAATATTATATTAGGAGGTCTCATTTAATGAGTAAAGAATTCAAATCACCATTACACGAAACTGCTGAAACAACTGTTACAGATTTTTGGAACGACTCCTGTTCTATTCCAGAATTAAAATACGCAATGGAGCATGGTGCTGTAGGAGCCACTACTAATCCTGTTATCGTTGGTAATGTCTTAGGTAATGAAATGGACAAGTATGAAGGTCGTATTTTTGAACTGATTAAAGACATGCCTGCTGCAACTGAAGATGA
>Ga0070724_10002196_pt1 | contig 11030 bp, 11 predicted proteins | sample tdDd001_FD_67278 | JGI IMG/M metagenome (GOLD analysis project Ga0070724, IMG submission 67278) | Marine sediment microbial communities from the Atlantic coast under amendment with organic carbon and nitrate - tdDd00.1 | ecosystem: Environmental > Aquatic > Marine > Coastal > Sediment | place...
GTGCCGCAGTTTTCAGGTGCAATTCAGGTTGGATGAGTTATTACTGGTGCAAACTCAAAGCAGGAATTTTGGAGGGTTTGTGATGAACAGTAAGTGGTTGAACATACTGGTACCGGTTGCCCTACTAGGCCTGAGCGGTTGCGCCACGATGAATGCCGACGAATGTGCTACCAGCGACTGGACTGCGATTGGATTCGAAGACGGTTCACGCGGTCACACCGCTGATCGCCTTGGCAGCCATCGCAAGGCTTGCGCTAAACATGGTGTTACTCCCGATTTTGCGGCGTACCAACGTGGTCACGCGCAGGGTATTGAGACGTTCTGTGAGCCCGGGCGTGCGTTCAATTATGGCGCCAACGGCGGTAAATACAGCGGTGTTTGCCCGGCTGATATGGAGCCCGAATTTCTCCAGGCTTACAACGCTGGTCACAAACTGTACTCGCTGCGCTCGAGCGTCAGTGCTGCAAGTTCGATGATTTATTCCAAGGAGCAGGAACTCGAACGCACCGAGAAACGTGTCGTTGCTGCCGAAGCCGCCGTGATTAGTGATCAGGCGACATCCGAAGAGCGAGTGTTGTTACTCGATGAGCTTAAGGACTTGTCCGAGCGCACAGGCCAATTGGAGGCGGAAATCAAGCAGTTGATTGCCGACCGGGCGCGTATCGAGCAGGAATTGCAGTACTACGAACAGACCGTCACGGCTTACCGCTACTAGTCAATACGCACGCTTGGCGCAAAGACGACGGGGATTTCAGAAGAAATCCTCGTCGTCGCTTTTGCGCCGGTCCTTACCTTCACGTTGCTCTTGCTTGTACTTGCCGGTGCTGCCACCGATGCCACCCGGGCCAAACGGACTGCGTCGATCCTGCCTGGCTCGACGATCCTGGTGATGTGCAAACCGACAGGTACAGTCAAGCACATCGCAGTCGGGCAGGGGAATACGCGGTGCCGCCGATGACAGGAAGCGGCGGCCCTCCATTTCACGTGCCGCTTCACAGGCCTCGCCAGAAAATTTGATGGATACAGCGTGAAAGGCGGAATTCGTGTCTCTTGCTTTAGGAGCAGGTTTGGACTTGTCTTTACTGGCCGCTCGTCGTCGAATAAACAGCCAGAATAAGAGCAGCAGCACAAGAACGAGTGCCAGCGTCGTCATATTCATACCGCCCTCTCGCAGAAAGAAAAGTCCCAAGTCACGATTCAACTGTAGCTGGCTTTACTTAATTTCGCACGCATTCAGCCGAAATCAGCACGGAATTGTCTCTATAATCTGTTTCAGAATTGTTACGGGAGAGACAGATGAGCAGCGATCGCAAGCTCATGGAGATGCTGACGGGCTACGCCGCGTCGCACCAGCATCCGTTCAACATTTTTGTACACATGATCGGCATACCCACGATCATGCTCGGTGTCCTGATTCCGCTGACCTGGGCCGGGACCGATATCGGTGGTATCACCGTCAATCTTGCACATATCGTTATGGTTGGTTTTTTTCTTTTTTACCTGACGCTGGACAAGATATTTGCGATCGTGTTTCTGATTTTCGCGTTACTGATCGCGCAACTTGCGGGCTATATCGGCGCGCTTCCGCTGGCAACGTCAGGGACGATTGCGGCGGTTGCTTTTTTTGGCGGTTATGCAGCGCAATTCATCGGCCACGCAGTTGAAAAATCAATGCCGGTTCTCATTAAGCACCCGATACAGGCCAATCTTGCCGCACCATTTTTCACCGTGGTCGAAATGTTCAAGATTCTGGGTTTTCGGGATGGTCTGTTTAACGAGGTTCAGGCAAAAATAGAGCAACGCCAGGCCCAGGAAGCTTAGTGCCAGGCCAGTCGCTGCAGCGCCTGCTGGGCAGGGGCTTCTCGGTCGCGGCATGCATGGGTCTTGTCATAGGTCTTGGCATCCTGCGAACACCGGGGGAAATAGCCACCACGGTCAATGATCCGGCGCTGTACATGGCGCTTTGGATCGGCTGTGGCGTGTTCGTGATCATCAGCCTGCTGGTCGTCGCTGAACTCATTGCCATGACACCCCGGTCGGGCGGTATTTATGCTCTCGTAGCTCATGCATACGGTCCCTATCCCGGCTTTCTGATTGGTTGGACCGACTGGGTGGCCGGTTGTGCATCGATGGCATTGAAAGTGGTCGTGATGCTCGAGTACGTAGTGCTTCTGGAACCTCGCGTAACCGCCCACCAGACTGAGATCGCTGTTGTTATCTCCACCTGCTTCGCGCTACTGCAGCTGCGTGGGGTCAAAGTCGGCGCCGGTATCCAGCAATTTGCATCGACCGTGATGGGGCTGATCATGATTGGCCTGGCCGTCGCCTTGTACGTGGCGTTCTTCAGGAATGGCGGCGCGGTCGAGGTCGCCGATGCCGCTGCGTCGACTGGCTCTCCGGGAGTAGCGGCATTTGGCCTCGTAATCGCAGCCGTCGTGTTTACCTATGATGGCTGGTATGCCGCCAGTTACTTCAGCGAAGAGGTCAAGTCAGGCGGCCGAGGAGTCGCGATTGGGAGCATCCAGGCTGCATTGATCGTATTTGCGTTATATGTCCTGTTGAACCTGGCTCTCGTGCTGAGCGTGCCACTGGCTGCGCTCGTCGGCAACGATCTTGCGTTGGCCGAGGCGCTGAATCTCACCTATGGTGTCGGGGCGGGAACCATTGTCATCTTCGCCGCAATATTCATACTTCTGGCGCACCAGAACCTTCAGTATATGGTCATGTCACGCGTCATCTATTCCCTGTCCCAGGATGGGCTCGGCACGCAGCGCGCGACCACGGTCAACGACAATGGTACGCCGGCAGGAGCAACGATTTTGACCTGGGTAATGACTGTTTTTCTGATCATCGTCGGCCAGTTCGAGTTGTTGCTCAGCCTCGTGACAATCTTCTTCATGGCCATGTACGTCAGCCTCGTCATCGGCGTATTCAAGCTGCGCAAGCAGGAACCGGACGCCGAGCGACCGTTTCGTGCCTGGGGGTTTCCTGCGACTGGCGTGATCTGCGCGGTGGGCTGGACAGCGGTCGCATTGTTCGTGTCGGCAACGAACCCGGATTCGACAATGTACGGCTTGATCCTGACCGCAATCTCGGTGCCCGTATACTTGTTCCTGAAGCGCCACAGACAGCTGGGAGAGGCATCCAGCTGAGGAGTGATACGAAATGGGTAGGGCAATCAGTAATCTTATAGTGCTCGCCGTAATCGTCGGCGGAGTCTATACGCTGTGGAACTGGAAATTTGCTGGAACGGCCGACAACGAAGTGATGGCGTATGCCGAGAGTTCGTGCGTGAGTGCAATGCGTAGCCGTTTCGACACGACATCGGTTAAATCTCACTCGGTAAAGGAAAACAGCAACGGCTTCACGGTGCGGGGCTCGATGACGCTGGCGCGTGGCAATGTCGCTAAAGTGACCTGCCTGACCAACGCCAACGGTGCGGTCATAGACGTGTCCGTGGAGGAGCGATAACCAATAAGCGGATAGATGAGTTGGTGCCCGGGAGAGGACTTGAACCAAATCATACGCAGTTCCCTGGCGGCACTTCTCTCCGGGCCGAAACAGAAACGGCCCCTGGTGGGGCCGTTGAGAGTTTGGTGCCCAGGAGAGGACTTGAACCTCCACTACCTTTCGATAACTAGCACCTGAAGCTAGCGCGTCTACCAATTTCGCCACCTGGGCTTGTCTGAACCGCGTACAATCGCAATTCCGGCAAGGGGGCGCACTCTACTGAAAGCGGGTGCGACCTGTCAATCAAGCAATATTACTGGAGCAACATCGCTTGCCCAAGAAGAAATCAAAGAAAACTAACAAACGTAAAGCCAAACCTTACAAGCACCCGATTCCGGGCCGAAATGAGCTGCTAAACTTTCTAGAAAAGTTCGGTAAGCCATTGAAAATAAATAATATGATGTCCGAATTAGGTCTCAAAGGGCAACGCATGCGTGCGCTGCTCGAAGAGCAACTCCATAAGATGGTCAGGGCCGGCCAGATCATCGAAAATCGCCGCGGCGAGTTTTGTCTTACGGCAAAGCTGGACCTCATTACCGGGACCGTCAGCGGTCACAGGGACGGCTTCGGCTTCGTGATCCGCGATGGTGGCGGCGACGATGTGTACTTGTCGGCCCGCGAGATGCGGCCGTTGTTCGATGGTGACCGGGTTGCGATCAAAATCATTGGTAAAGACCGCCGCGGCAAGCCGGAGGGGAACCTGGTCGAAGTGTTGGAGCGCGGCGTGCGTGAGGTTGCGGGCCAGTTTATCCGTGAGCGCGGTATCGGCCTGGTTATTCCAGACAATTCAAAAATTTCGCATCGAATCCTGATCGCGAAAGGCGAGTCCGGCAAGGCTAAGCCCGGGCAGATCGTCGTCGCCGAGATTCTCGACTATCCAACTCACGTTGAGCAGGCAACGGGTAGAGTCGTTCGGGTCCTTGGTGACGCGAAGCAAAAGGGTATTGCGACTGACATTGCGATTGAGTCACATGCGATCCCAACCGTTTGGCCAAAGGCGGTTCGTGAAGAGATCAGGAAATTTGGTAAAGACGTTCCTGAGGCCGCCAAAAAAGACCGCGTCGATCTACGCGGCGTTGACCTCATTACGATCGACGGTGCAGATGCGCGAGATTTTGACGATGCCGTCTTCTGCGAGCCGTCGGGCAAGGGCTGGCGCCTGCTGGTCGCAATTGCCGACGTAGCACACTACGTCGAGGTCGGAACTGCCCTCGATAAGCAGGCGACGACACGTGGCACATCGGTTTATTTCCCGGATCGTGTCGTGCCGATGTTGCCCGAGGTGTTGTCCAACGGTTTGTGTTCGCTCAATCCAAAGGTCGACCGCCTTTGCATGGTATGCGACATGCGAATTGATAAGGACGGCAAGGTCAGCAAGTCGACGTTCGTCGAAGCGGTCATGAATTCCTCTGCTCGGCTAACGTACAGTCAAGTCGGTGATTTCCTGAGCGGCAAAGCGACCAATGAAGTACCGAAGCAAATTCACGCCGTTCTGCACAATCTTCATGACCTCTACAACGCATTTGCAAAGGCGCGGCAGCGCCGTGGTGCGATTGAGCTGGATATTCCGGGTACCCGCTTCGAGCTGGGTGAGGATGGATCGATTGCGGCGATCAGGGTTGTCGAGCGCAATGACGCCCACCGTCTGATCGAAGAGTGCATGATCGCCGCAAACGTGCAGGCGGCGAAGTTCATTCGCAAGAACCGCATACCCGGGCTTTACCGGGTACACGCGAAACCCGATGCAGATCGCTTTGACGAGTTGCGGATTTACCTGCTCACACTAGGTCTCAAGGTGCCGCATCCCGATCACGTTGAGCCACGGCAATTCAACATGTTGCTGCAGCAGGTCAAGGGACGGCCGGATAGCGCATCGATTTCGATGGCGATGTTGCGGTCGCTGACTCATGCAGAGTACACGCCGACCAATATTGGCCATTTCGGCCTGGCGCTTGATGCCTACGCGCACTTCACCTCACCCATTCGTCGCTACCCGGACTTGCTCGTGCACCGGGCGATACGCCACATCATCCGTGGCGGCAAGCCGGGCCGCTATCATTACGACGCGGGCACCATGGAGCGATTGGGAATGATTACTTCAGCGCATGAACGCCGCGCCGAGGAAGCGACACGAGATGTCGAGGCGTGGTTGAAATGCGAGTACATGGAAGGTCATGTCGGGGAAGAGTTTGATGGCGTCATAACGGGAGTGACGAATTTCGGCTTGTTCGTGCAAATTAGTGAATTGATGATCGATGGACTCGTGCACGTGACAAGTCTCGCGAATGACTATTATCACTATGAGTCCGGTTCGCAGCAGCTGGTCGGTGAGCGCTCTGGCAAGAAATATAGCCTGGGTGAAGCAATGCGCGTCAAGGTCCAGCGTGTGGACATGGAAACGCGGAAAATCGACTTTCGACCGGTGGCCGGAAAATGAGCAAGTCGCAATACGTCACGGGACTCAGAGCCGTTGAAGCTTTGCTGGCAGCCAAAGACACTGAGGTGCGTCGAATATACGCCGAGTACCAGACCGCCAACCCTCGCGTCGAGGCACTGATCACCGAGGCTAACAGTCGCGGCATAGAGATTCAGCCGGCCAACAGGGCGCGACTCGCACAAATCAGCGGAGAGTCCCGGCATCAGGGCATTGTTGCCGAAGTTCAGCGCACAACGGCGCTCGACGAAGCAGGATTGCGATCGATGGTCGAGGCCCGCCTGCAGGCTGGGGATGATCGGAAACTGCTGTTGTTATTGCTCGACGGTGTCCAGGACCCGCACAACCTGGGTGCCTGCATGCGCACTGCCGATGCTGCGGGCGTCGATGCGATTGTCGTACCACGACACGGTGCGGCAGGGCTGGGGTCGACAGTCAGCAAGGTTGCGGCCGGTGCTGCCGAAGTCCTGCCGTTTGCCTCGGTCGGCAACCTGGCAAGGGTTGTTGGCTGGCTGAGCGACTACGGAGTGACCGTGGTGGGTACCAGTGACAAGGGCTCGCAGTCCTTGTACGACACGGATCTGGACCGGCCATTGGCGCTGGTCATGGGGCGTGAGCACACTGGCCTTGGTAAGCGTCTGGAGGGCCTGTGCGATGAACGGGTCAGCCTTCCTATGCGGGGCACCGTCTCTAGCCTCAATGTCTCCGTCGCAACCGGCATTTTTCTTTACGAAATCAATCGCCAACGGCTTGCGTCGGCTGTTCCGGTTGGGTAGGATGCGCGTCCCTGCCACGAAGGGTGGGGCGGCCGTAAGGCTGTAAACTCTTGCCGCACCGCTAGTCGGGTGGCTGTAAACCGAGAGAGGAAGAAATGAGACACTACGAGATCGTGTTTCTGGTCCATCCGGACCAGAGCGAGCAGGTACCTGCCATGGTAGAACGCTACCAGGGCATCGTTACCGAATCTGGCGGTACTGTTCACCGTACCGAAGACTGGGGACGCCGCCAGCTGGCACACCCCATCAATAAGGTTCACAAAGCCCATTACGTGCTGTTGAACGTCGAGTGCGAGCAAGCTCCGCTGGACGAAGTCAAAGGCGCGTTTCGTTTCAATGACGCCGTGTTGCGCAATCTTGTGGTTGCTCGTGATAAGGCTGTTACCGAAGCCTCGCCGATGGCAGTCGCTGTTGCCGAAGAAAAAGCCAAGGAAAAAGAAGCCCAGCAGCGTCGTGAAGCCAAGGCCGCTGCTGAAGCTGCCATGCGTACTGACGACAAGAAGGAAGAAGAGTCAGGGGAAGACGCACCGGCCGAAGAGGTGAAAGCGGCTGAGGAAGCACCTGCTGAAGAGCCTGCAGCGGACGCCGAAGCGCCAGCGGACGCCGAAGCGCCAGCGGAGGCGGCACCTGCTGAAGAGCCTGCAGCGGACGCCGAAGCGCCAGCGGAGGTGGCACCTGCTGAAGAGCCAGCGGCCGAAGAAGCGCCGGCTGCTAAAGAGCCAGCGGCCGAAGAAGCACCGGCTGCTGAAGAGCCAGCGGCCGAAGAAGCACCGGCTGCTGAAGAGTCAACCGACGACGCGAGCGATGAGCCCGTCGAGAAGAGCGCCTGAGGAGAGCAATCATGAGTCGATATTCACGCAGGCGTAAATATTGCCGTTTTACGGCAGAAAAAATTGAGGAGATTGATTACAAGGATCTCAATCTTCTGAAGGCATTCGTCACCGAGACTGGCAAGATCGTCCCAAGTCGTATTACGGGGACCAAAGCACATTACCAGCGTCAGCTGGCGACGGCGGTCAAACGGGCTCGCTATCTCGCACTGTTGCCTTATACCGATCGACACTAGGTCGATCGTCGGGGAAGACTAGTGCAACCGTTGGCCGCGTGGCTGGTTGCCCGGCCACAAAATGCCGTGATCGCATTGGCGGCGATGCTGTTGTTGCCGATAGTGCAACTGTTTAGCGGCATCTTCGTTGCGTTTCTGGTGTTGAAACAAGGCGTCAGGCTGGCGGGGATTGAGGCGGTACTTGCGGCAGCGCTGCTGACAGCAGGATCGCTTATTGTAGGGACGCCGGTTCAGAGTGTTTTCGCGGGAGTGTTGATGTTCTGGGTGCCAGCGATGTTGTTGGCAGTGACTCTGCAGAAGACCAAGTCGTTGACTTTGACGATGCAACTCCTGGTCCTGGTATTCGTTGGGGCAGCAGTAGTCTTGTTCGGCGTTGTAGGCGACCTGGCTGAGTTTGCAAAGCCGTTGTCGACATTGTACCTGGAGATACTGAAAGCGAGTGGGCTGTACGAGCAGGCGGAAGCCATGGCTGCAGATCCACTCGGACTGGCACGGGAACTCGTGCAAAGCACGCTTTGGGGCTACTGGATGCTCTGCGTGTTGTTCATGATGATGGGCTATCGGCTGTACCGGAAAATCGATGGCGAATTTCTGAACTATGGAATGTTTCGCGACCTGGACTTCGGTCGGGTGATCGCGGTAGCAATGATAGGTACGACAATCGTCGCGTATGCGACGGGTCTGGATTGGTTGAAGCTCGTGGCGGTCATGATGCTGGCACCTTTCTGGCTTCAGGGTTTGGCCCTGCTGCACTGGGTGTACGAAGCGGGTAAGTTGCCGCTGTTTTTGTTGATTTTGATCTACATTCTGCTGGTGTTGCCCGTATTGAATGAGATCACAATCGTTGGTTTAGCAATGTTCGGTTATTCTGATGTGTGGCTACACTTCAGGCGCCGCATTGCAAGAAACGAAGAGTAAGGAACAGACAATGAACGTAATTCTTTTGGACAACGTCGAGAATCTCGGCAGCATCGGCGACATGGTCAAGGTAAAGCCTGGCTACGGACGGAATTTCTTGATTCCGCACGGTAAGGCAGCCCTGGCGACGCCTGAAAACATGAAAGCGATCGAAGCACGTCGTGCAGAGCTCGAAAAAGCTGCGGCAGGAGAACTTTCGGCCGCCAGGAAGCGCTTTGAGGCAATCAATGGCGCCGAACTCGTCATCAGCGCCAATGTTGGCAGTGAAGATAAACTTTTCGGGTCGGTTGGCCCGGTCGACATTATCGAGGCTCTCGAGAAAATTCAGGTTTCGGTCGAGCGTAGTGAAGTTCGTATGCCCGAAGGTCCGATCCAGGAGGCTGGCGAGTTCCCGATCGGGGTGCACTTGCATCCTGAAGTCGACGCCGAAATTATTGTTCGCGTCGTCGCCGCGGAGTAAGCCGAAGCCCATGGCACATTGTGCTGTGTTACCTTAATGGCACGAGGAATCTGGCCGGAGAAAGCCCGAAATGGTGCGAGCATTGGATGATGGAGTGACGACCGGAGGTGCCGAGCAGCGCCTCAAGGTGCCTCCACATTCGATCGAGGCTGAGCAGTCATTGCTTGGCGGACTCATGCTCGACCACCAGTCCTGGGACAAGATCGCTGACGTCATTACGGAAGGCGATTTCTACCGTAAGGACCACCGGTTGATTTTTTCGGCTATTGCGAGCCTGGCCGAAGACGCCAATCCTTGCGATGTCGTCACCGTGTCCGAATGTCTCGACAATCGCAGCGAACTCGAATCCGCAGGCGGGCTCGAGTATCTGGCGTCCCTCGCCAACGAAACTCCCGGCGCAGCGAATGCCCGCTCTTATGCAAAGATTTTGCGTGAGCGTTCGATGTTGCGATCCCTGATTACGGCAGGTAATGAAATCAGCGGAGCGGCGTTCTCGACGGATGGTCGCAGTGCCGCTGAAATTGTCGACGAAGCGGAGCGGCTCGTTTTCGAAATAGCAGAGTCCGGCTCTCGCGGACGCTCGGGCTTCAAGGCGCTTAAGCACATACTCCCGGAAGCCGTCGACCGCATCGATGTGCTGCACCAGTCTGAAGGTGACATCACTGGCATTTCGACCGGCTATACCGAATTCGACAAGCTTACAGCAGGCCTTCAGGGTGGTGACCTGGTGATTATTGCTGGTCGCCCTTCGATGGGTAAGACGACGCTCGCGGTTAACATTGCAGAGAACGCTGCCATTGGTGCGAAAGTGCCGACCGCCATATTTTCGATGGAGATGCCGTCGCAACAACTGGCATTTCGCATGATTTCGTCGCTGGGCCGTGTCGACCAGACACACCTGCGTACGGGCAAGTTCCCGGATGAGGATTGGTCGCGCATCAACACGGCTGTGCAGTTGATGTCAGAAGCGCCCATTTTTATCGACGACACGCCGAGTCTGTCGCCGACCGAGATTCGCGCACGAGCACGACGCCTGCAGCGTGAGCATGGGCTGGGACTAATTGTCATTGACTACCTGCAGCTTATGTCGGTGCCCGGCAATAAGGAAAACCGCGCGACCGAGATTTCCGAGATATCGCGATCATTAAAGGCATTGGCGAAAGAGTTGTCGCTGCCGGTGATTGCGCTCTCGCAGCTCAATCGCAGCGTGGAGCAGCGCACTGACAAGCGACCGGTCATGTCGGACCTGCGCGAGTCAGGTGCTATTGAACAGGATGCAGACCTGATCGCCTTCATTTACCGCGAAGAAGTGTACAACCAGGACACGCCACGCAAGGGCATCGCTGACATAGCGATCGCAAAACAACGAAATGGACCGATCGGCGACTTCCCGCTGACCTTTGTCGGACGCTATACAAAGTTCGAGAATTGGGTGCCTGACACCTACGCAAACGAGGGCTATCCGTGACGTTCGGGGCACGGGCATTGATTCGGCTCGGTGCGCTCAAACACAACCTCGACGTTATACGACACGCCGCACCAGGCGCAAAAATCATGGCAGTCATCAAGGCCAATGCTTATGGCCATGGTATGGAGGCTGTAGCGGATACGCTCGATGATGTCGACGCCTTTGCTGTAGCACGCCTGCCCGAGGCCGTGCAACTGCACGAATACGGTATCGACAAGCCCCTGGTTCTACTGGCCGGCGCGCTGACAGCGGCAGACCTCGATGAGGCACTGGCACGAGGCTTCCAAATCGTCGTGCATTGCATGCAACAGGTTGAACTGCTCGAGGCTTCGGGCTCTGGTTCAACGGTCGTCTGGCTCAAGTTTGATACAGGCATGAATCGCCTTGGATTTGCTCCG
>Ga0070724_10002197_pt1 | contig 11030 bp, 11 predicted proteins | sample tdDd001_FD_67278 | JGI IMG/M metagenome (GOLD analysis project Ga0070724, IMG submission 67278) | Marine sediment microbial communities from the Atlantic coast under amendment with organic carbon and nitrate - tdDd00.1 | ecosystem: Environmental > Aquatic > Marine > Coastal > Sediment | place...
TCTTTTTACTAATAATGTAGCAAAGTGTTCATCTTTTTTTATAATCATTCTAATAAATCTATCAGATAATGGTCTAATTAGAGCATTAGTAGTTTTATTAATCAAAATCTTTGATGGCATAAAAATATGGTCAATATTTGCACTTTTAAAAATAGAGAAGTCATCCATATCATTCTCCCTAACTATTGTCAAAATATCAGGGTTTAATTTTTTTGCAGTTGCTAAAATAGATAAATTAATAGTGTCATTGTTTGTTGCAGCAATAATAGCACTAGCTTCTTCAACACCTACATTTTGTAAAGTATACTTATCATCAGCATTTGCAAAAGTTAAATTACTCATCTCTTCTTGTGTGTATCGTAAAGCTTTATTATCATCTATTTCTACAAGTTGAACATCAATATTGTTTGAACTTAGCTTCTCATAGATTTTTTTACCTAATCTTCCATATCCACAAATAATATATTTTCCTTTGGGAAAAACTGGAAGAGTAGCTACTAAATCATCAATTCCATATAACCACTTCTCTAGTTTAAACATATTTGGTGCAACTAAAGCCATATTTATCTCAGATGAAATAATAGAAAAGGGATTAGCAATAATCTCCACATCTAAATCTTTTAGATTCTCCGTTTGAGTTGAAGTAGTAGATTTTGCAGCAACTTTAATATGTTTATTTAAAAGCTTTGAAGTAAGAGAAAGTCTTAGATTTAAAGCATCATCTTCAAAAAGAGATACAACAGCTTTACAATTATGTTTTTTTATACCTGCAAGTTCTAAAGTTTTAATAGAATAACTATCACAATGTAAAACAGGAACTGTAGGTGTAAAGCTTTGTAAAATCAGCTCATTGATTTTTTGTTTCTCTTTTTCTATTACAACAGTTCTAATCCCCTGCTCTATTGCTTTATGTATTATCTCACTAGTGATTTGGTTATATCCTAAGATAATAATAAACTTCTCTTTCATATTTTTAACTTGTCTAGCAAATTTTGCTTTTTCAAGCTCTTGAATAAAAAGTTTATCTTGAAGTAATGAAACTAATGAACCAATTCCATAAAACCAACCAAGAACAGTTAAATAAATAGAAAATACAACCCAAATTCTTTGAGGATAAGTAAACTCAAAAGGTGTTTCTCCAAAACCAATAGTAGTAGCCATATAAGATACAAAATAAAAGGCATCAAATATAGTCATTTGATGATGATCACCATCTGGATGAACTCCATCAATAACTAATAAACCAAGGATTGCAATAGTGTAAGTGATTACGATGACCAAAATTGGTCGTCGCATTCTTTGTAAGATTATAAATAGTGAACTATTTTCCAAAATTCACCTTTATCTTTTAGATTTTAATGTATCTCCCACATAAAGAGCAACAGATACAAGATTTGCTAATAAAGCTCCTCCAGATAAAGATACAATAGTTGCAACAACTTCTGCATCAACTGTGTATGCATAAGCAGCAACTGTCCAAACAATAGCAGCAGCTATTAGTTGAATATCAGCAACTAAAGAAGTTGCAAGAAGTACAGAACCTACTTGAGTTCTATCTCCAATTTTTAAGATTGTAGCAATAATATTAATAATAATTGCAGCAAATAGTTCATATTTACTATGGCTTTCTAGAGAATAAATATCTCCATAGAAAAAACCAAAGTTTACAGTCATTGCAAGGATTATAAAAAACCCTGCAATTACCTTATCTAGATTCATGGTATTCATCCTCCAGATCTTTACCAATATCAAGTCTTCTCTCAAACACTGAATCAATATTATCATGTACTCTAGAATCTTTATCTAAGAACATAATTCTGTGTTTATTTAATTGGTCAATATTTTTAAGACCCATAATAGCAAGCATTCCTCTAACACTTTTTAATAAATTGTTGTGGTAGTTTCTAACTTTTTTAGCTTGTTTATAAACAAAATATTTCTTTCTTTTGTCTTTATTTTGAGTTGCAAGACCTACAGGACAATCATGACCTGTAGTACCAGAACAATATCTAGCTCTAATACAACCAGCACTCATCATAAACCCTCTTGCAATCTGAATAAAATCTGCACCTAAAGACATAATAACAATTACATCGTCAGGAGTTAAAATTTTACCACTTGCAATAAGTTTAACTTTTTCTCTAACACCATGCTCTTCTAATACTTTATTTGCTAAGTAAATAGAATCTCTAATATTTAAACCAACTCTTTCCATCATTTCAATAGGAGCAGTTGCTGATCCACCTGAACCACCATCAATTGAGATAAAGTCAGGATACCTAGTATCACCAGCATCTATTCTTCTTTTAATCTCTTTAGCATATGGTTCAATATTTTCTAAATCAGAAATAACTATCTTAATACCAACAGGTTTATCAGATAACTCTTGCATTCTTCCAATAAAATCAAATAACTCTTCAATAGAGTTAGCATATGGGAATCTATTTGGTGAGAATACATCAGTATGAGCTTCAACATTTCTATAGTAAGCAATAGCTGGTGTAACCTTGTGAGCGGCTAATTTACCACCCGTTTGTTTTGCACCTTGAGCTATTTTAATCTCTGTCATTTTACAGAACTTCATAACTTTTTGGTATCTCTCAGGATCGAAGTTACCCTCTTTATCCCTAACACCATATAGACCTGAACTTACTTGAAGAATAATATCTGCAATATCATCAGGTACCTCTTCTGGGAATTTTTCAATTGGCGCATCCCAGTTTACTCTATGGAATAATTGAGATTTTAAATCAAATACATAAGTTTCAGCTTCTTGATCTTTCCCAAAAACTAATTTTCTGTATACATCAGCTGCCATCGCACCATTAAAGAAGAAGTTAACAACATCTTTAACTTTTTTGGCAAACTCTGAACCATGTACTATAGTCATATAATCTTTTTTATAATTCTGGTGTGTTACAAAGAAGTTAGATGTTACTCCACCCTCACCTGAGTTGATTGGGAATCCTCCCATTTGAGCACCTCTAACAAAAGCTCTTGTACCCTCTGGAGAAATAGACCCATCACTCATTGCTGATCTTGCAATAATTGATTTTGCAACATAAGGTTTCTTTCTACTTTCACCAAATACTACCTCAAACCCTTCATCTACTTCATCTTCATTTAGAACAATGTTTGCATGTCTAATCATAAATTTTGGTTTTGGAAGAGGTTGAGAAGGTGAGAAAGCAGCATAATTTGGTACATCATTCGCAGCTTTGTATACCCAGTCTAATTTATCTTTTGATTCATAAAACTTTTCGTCACCAAAGTATTGTCTAAAAGGTTCTCTAGCCTCTTCCAATACATATCTTAATCTACCTATAATTGGGTAATTTACTAAAAGTTGATGATCTCTTTGCACATATTTATCATGAACATACCAGGCTGTTATTATAATAAAAAATATAAGAACAAATACCTCGAAATATAAAAATATTGCATCTAAAGATAACTCATTCATCTTAATCCTTTTTCATAGAAACTAATATTCCACTAACTACAATAAGCAGTATACCAAAAGAAATCCAAATATCAGGAAACATATCCCCCATAAACATACCTAAAATAATCGAAAAAGCAATATTTGTATAGGCAATAGTTCCAATAATCCCAGCTTTTGCGCAACCATAGGCTTTTGTCATGAAAATCTGTGCATATGTGGCAAAAATTCCCAATAAAATAATAAATAACCAATCATCAGGTTGAGGTATAACAAAAGTAGCAAACAAATAGTCAAAATCTGGGTTTATATAAAACTCTGCAATAAGCATTAAAATCATAGGTCCAACCGTACCTATAGTCATAAATGACAATACAATAGCTCTACTATCATAATACTTTCTAAGTTCCCTAACAGAAGTATATGCTAATCCTGCACCAACTCCACATAAAATTCCTAAATAATCAGTTTTGTCTAAATTTGAACCATCAAACTTTGTGATAAATAAGATTCCAATAAATCCAACAAATACTCCAAACCAGCCTCTAAAACCTAATTTCTCTTTTACAAATATATAAGCAAAAATTGCCGTAAAAATTGCAGAGGTTTTTGAGAATGTCATAGCCTCACCTAAAGGAATATTAGCAATATTATAAAAGAAGAATAGTAAAGCTATAAATCCAGCCATTCCTCTAAAGATTAATAACCAAAGTTTTCCACCAACTTGATTTAAGGGGCTTTTATAAATTGAAAATAGTATTAAGGCTACCCCAAAAACATTTCTAAAAAACACCACTTCAACAGAACTCATTGATGAACTAAGTTCTTTTGCTGCAACACCCATAAAAGCGAACAGCAATGAAGCAAAAAGCATATATCTAACACCCTGTGCTACATTGTTTTCCATATATCATCCTAATTTAAAATCGCAATTGTATTGCTTCTAGCTTTAAAAAAAGGTTATTAGGTAAAATTTAAAGCAACTTTTAGGTAATATATCTGTTTTAATTAACGTTATATAAACTTGTAGGAATAATATGGAATACTTAAAAATTGTAGGAAACAAAGAACTTTCAGGGGAAGTTTTTATCTCAGGTGCAAAGAATGCTGCACTACCTTTAATTGCATCAACTATTTTGGCAAAGAATGAAATCACTATTGGAAATATGCCAAATGTTGTTGATATTAATACACTATTAAAACTTATTAAAATGCTTGGTGGAACATTTGAAAAAGATGAAAACCAAGTAAAAATCAATACTTTAACAATTGATAAAACTACAGCTACTTATGATATTGTAAAAACAATGAGAGCTTCGATTTTAGTTTTAGGACCATTATTATCTAGATTTGGTCACTGTGAAGTTTCTCTTCCTGGTGGATGTGCTATTGGTCAAAGACCTGTTGATTTACACTTAAAAGCATTAGAGCAAATGGGTGCAAATATTGAAATCAAACATGGTTATATTCAAGCAACTGCTCCAAATGGATTAAAAGGTGCAAAAATTGTATTTGATAAAGTAACTGTTGGAGGAACTGAGAATATTCTAATGGCAGCAGCTTTAGCTGATGGTCAAACAACAATTATTAATGCAGCTAAAGAGCCTGAAATTGAACAACTATGTGAAGTTCTAATCAATGCAGGTGTTAAAATTGAAGGTATTGGTACATCAAAGCTTACAATTGAAGGTTCAAATAAAGAACTATTAGAGTTTAAAGACTTTGATATTATTCCTGATAGAATTGAAGCTGGAACTTATATGTGTGCAGCAGCTATTACAAATAAAAAAGTTAAAATCTCTAATGTTATTCCATTACATTTAGAAGCAGTTACTTCAAAACTTGAAGAGATGAACTTTGAAGTACTACAAGATGAAAACTCTGTAACAATTCTTCCTACAGATGAAATTAAACCAGTAAATATCATTACTACAGAGTATCCTGGATTCCCTACAGATATGCAAGCACAATTTATGGCACTTGCAACTCAAGCAAATGGTACATCTACAATTGATGAAAGACTATTTGAAAATAGATTTATGCACGTTAGTGAATTACTAAGATTAGGTGCAGATATTCATCTAAATGGAAATATTGCTACAATTAATGGACAAAGTGGAAACTTAAATGGTACAGATGTGATGGCTACAGATTTAAGAGCTTCATCTGCACTTGTTTTAGCTGCACTTGTAGCAAAAGGTGAAACAAATATTCATAGAATTTATCATTTAGATAGAGGCTATGAAAATCTAGAAGGAAAACTAACTTCTATAGGTGCTGATGTAAAAAGGTTTACGGAATAGCACACTTTTTTTAATGATAAGCTAAAAAAACATATGCTTATCATTTTTTTAAGTTAAAATTATTTAAAATCATTACAACTATTAAAAAGGTGATATAACTGATATGAAACTAGAAATTTCTTTATTTAAATTCGACCACAAATCTGATTACTTACCATATTACACAAAGCATTTTTTAAAAATCAAAGATGAAAAAAATCTATTAGATATTTTAAATACACTTAATAATGATGCTACATTTGGATATGAGAATAATGAGAACTTTGATCTTGTTATAAACGGTGTTTATGTAAAAGCTTCTCTTTCTTTAGAAGAAGCAGTTGAAAACTTCGGAAAAGAGTTAACAATTGAGCCTATCTCAATTAGAAGAGCTTACAATGACTTAATCATCAATGAAGATGATTTCAATGAAAGAATTGAAATCTTAGATGAATACATCACTGATGAATTAAAAGAGCAATATCAAAGCTTAAAGCACTACTTCTATGCTTCTAATACATTAAACTTCAAAAGTGAATATATTGGAGATGCATTACTAATTATTGCAGCTCAACTATTAGAAGAGTCAAAAGGTCACAAAAAAACAACAATTTTAGAGAAGCTAAAAGCTTATGAAACTGGTGCACAATACCACACAAGCTTAGAAAATAGAATCTACAACTTTGATTCATCATTAGAAGAGAAAATCCAAGAAGTTCAAAAAGAGTTAGGACTAAGAGAAGATATCTCGGCTCAAAACTTCAGAGTAAACAAAACTTTAATCTTAGATTTTGGAAAGTTTGCAGATGAATATGAAATCAAACATGACTTCAAAGATTTTAATATTGCTTACTATTCATCTAAAAATGAAGCTAAATACAATGAACTAATCAATAAGTTAGATGCAAAACTATTAAACTTAGATACATTAAAATTAGACTTAGCAAAAAATACATTTAACAAAAATCCAGAGATCACATTCTTTGCAGCATATACTATTTTATTAGATGCATTTGATAACAATGCTGATTTTATCCTTGTTGATAATGATGAAGATTTCTATATTTTTGATTATAATAGAAAAGAATTAGAAAACCTATGTGGAAGAGAAGTTTTAATTCCAGTTATTCACATTAATGAACTTCAAAAACTAGCTACTGGTGAACACGCAGAAGTTAAAACTACTTTAGTTAAACACGGTGTAAACCCAGAAATCATCTAAGGAGAAAAATTATGGTACTACAATGGGATTTTATAATATATTCAACTATTCTAATTGGTGCCATAATTCCTCTGTATATATACAGACAAAAAATATTTGCCTTTGCTTACAAAAAAGGTGACATGGAAATCTTCATTAGAGATATTAAACTTCATATGAAAAAAGAGCATCCAAGAATCAATTTTGACTACTCTATTATAGAAAAAACAAAAGATGAAAAAGATATTAGAATAAGACAAACTTTGATTATTGAAGATATTGTTGCTCAATACTTTAATTATGACTTCAAAAGAAATACTCAAGGTACTGTTTCAAAAGATAAACTTTGGACTAATTACGAAGAGAAATCAAAAAGCAACTCAAAAGCTCCAAGTGATTGGAGTCAAAGAAGAGAACTTGCTTGGAATAGAGATCACAAAAAATGTAATAGATGTGGTACTGAAACAAAATTAAAAGACTCTGCTTCTGTTTTTGTAAAAGAGATAGAAAACGGTGGAGGATACAATGTTGAAAATGTTATTACATTATGTAGTGATTGTAATAGAATACTTCACTCTAAAAACCATAAAAACACTATGGCTACACTTACTCTTACAGATAAACTTATGGTATTTGTAGAGTCTTAAAAAATTATATACGATAAAAAATATACAGTAATTCTATATATAAAATGCTACGTTAATGCTATCATATTCTTAACAACAAATATTAAGGATTAATTATGGAAGCATTATACTTTATGTTAAGTTCAATTTTATTACTAGGTGCATCATCACTTTTTACAATCTACTACCTTTCAAAAAAAGGTACAATCTAAACCTTTTTTATTAGCAATCAAATTGTAATTTTCCAATTGTACAATACAAAAAACAAAAAGGAATTATTATGGAAATCTTATATGTTATGTTAGTTTCAGTTCTTTTAGTTGGTACAATTTCAGTTTCTAGTATCTATTATTTATCAAAAAAGGGAGCTATTTAATAGCTTCTTTTTAAAAGTCTAATAAAAACTTAGCCACATACTTTTTTTCACCCTTTAGCTTACACCAACCAAATTTACTACATCTTTGTACTTCTACTTTTTCACCTTTTTTTAATACATCAATTATCTTTGCATCAGCAGAAGCATAACTTCTTACGTATAATTCATCTGGTCTTACTATAGCAAACTTACTTGATCTCTTTTTCTTCTTAACTGTGATTTTTTTAGGTTCTTGTTTAATTTTTTGTTCTTTTAGTTGAATTATCTCTTTTTTTAATAATGCAACTTCATTTTTTAATAGCTCTAACTCTTCAGAAAATACACCACTATTTACTACTACAGATGAAGTAGAGTCATCTTTTAGAACTCTTTTACTTTTATATACCTCATCCATTATGATAGATACTTTTTGATTTAGTTTCTTTAACTCCTCTTCATTTAAAGAGACTTTACTTTTTGTTGAATCTACATCGTTTAAAAGTGATTGAAAGCCCATTTTAAATAAAAATAGTTCTAACTCTGATGTTTTAACAATATTATCATTTGATGGTGTATCAATCTCTTCATTTGCAAAAACAAACACACTTAACAATAAAACTATAAATATTTTTTTCAAAATCTATCCTTTTAATTATCTTTATCTGTATCTGATGAATCACTACCTTGTGAAGAAGGAGAAGTAGTAGAACTATTTGGTCCTATTTTAAAAGTTTTAAATATAACTCTTTGTTTATTCTTTTGTTTAATCACAAATGTAAACTCATCTTTTTTACTATTTTGTACAACTTCAAAAAACTCTATATCTTCAAGAAGTATATCTATATAACTATTACCATTTTCATAAAAATCATATGCAGTATTTGAAAGTTTAAATTCACTTCGACTCTCAATTCTTACTAACTTATTATTAGAAGATATTAAATATGTTATATAATCGTGATAAGCACTATGATAAGTATTATCTGACTTAAAGGTAATGATACTATTCCTATCCCTATCTTGTTGTATTTTTGGTGTTGTTTTAGATTCTGCTATATCTTCTAAAAATATTTTATATAAAGAGTTTATCTCTTTTACACTCTGCTCTTTTTTTGAAAAAAGATTATTTGAGTGTTTTGTTTGATCAAGTGTTTTATACAAAAACACTATTACTATTAAAAATAGTGTTATGGAAATAAGAAGTTCAAGTAATGTAAAAGATTTTTTCATAGTTCCAGTTTAAAAGTATAAATATTTTTTTTGATTTTTTCATCTATGCTATATGTAGTAGAATAAGTAGTTACATTTAAATCATAATCATCATTTTTCATTGTTCTTGTATCTAATTCTTCATCTTTTATTTTTATCTTTATAGGTTTTAACTCTTTTCTTATTTCATCATTGTCAAACCTATAAACTCTATCCAAAAAAAGATTTTCATTTCTAATACTAGCTTCACTTAAATTCATAGATAAAGATATATAATCATTTAATTTTGCTGTTTCATCTGATTTTTTAACCAAGAAGATATTATCACTTCTTAGTTGTAAAAGGGAAAGCATTACTACACTTAAAAGTGTAATAGCAACAATAACCTCCATCAGAGAAAAAGCCTTCTTCATCTATTTTATACCAATCCTAATAGCTTCATCAACAGATGTATCACCAGCTTCAAGCATAAGTTTTAACTGTTTATCTAAAGATATCATTCCACTTTCAACTGCTTTTCGCATAAGAGTATTATCATCAACATCACCTTTTAAATACTCTTGAATCTCTTCGTTAATCACAAACAGTTCACCAATAGCAACTCTTCCAGTATATCCAGTAAAATTACAAGCCTTACAACCAGTTGCTTTATAAATTTTTGTACTAGGTGATAAATCAAATACTTTATGAGAACCTAAAGACTCATCTTCACATTTACACTCATTACAAAGCTTTCTTACTAATCTTTGTGCAAGAACAGCAAGCAAAGATGAAGAGATTAAAAACTTCTCAACTCCCATATCTATAAGTCTTGTAATAGCTGCTGGTGCTCTATTTGTATGAAGTGTTGAGAATAGTAAGTGACCAGTAAGTGCTGATTGAACTGCAATAGAAGCAGTTTCAGAATCTCTAATCTCACCAACCATAATAATATCAGGGTCTTGTCTAAGAATAGATCTAAGACCTGAAGCAAAAGTAAGCCCTACTTTTGTATTTACTTGGATTTGGGAAAACTCATTTGATTTATACTCTACTGGATCTTCTACAGTGATAATGTTCTTCTCTTCACTCACTACTTGATGTAAAAGTGAGTGTAGTGTAGTAGATTTACCACTTCCTGTTGGACCTGTTACTAGCACCATACCATATGAATTTTGAAGAACCTTTTCTAGCTCTTCTGTAATATAAGAAGGGAAGCCAAGTTCATTTACACTTAATATATCTTCACTTTGCATTAAAATTCTCATTACAACTCTTTCACCATAGAAAGTTGGAAGAATTGAAACCCTAATATCCAAAGTCTTTCCTGCAATTTTAATCTGTGTTCTACCATCTTGAGGAATTCTTTTTTCTGAAATATCAAGATTTGAAATAACTTTGATTCTAGAGATTACTAAAGACATGATGTTTTTATCAAGTTCAATATGTTTTGTTAATACACCATCAACTCTATATCTTACTTCTGCTTTAAACTCATGCATTTCAATATGAATATCTGATGATTTTTTCTTGATTGCTTGATAGAAAAGTGAGTTTACAAACTTAATAATTGGAGCTGATTCTTCAGATGTTAAAATATCACTTCCAACTTTTAAGAACTCTGTCATAGAGAAATCTTCATCTTCTAAAGAAGCCTCTTCTTGTTCTTGCTGAATAGCACTCATCTCTTTATCTGTTTTTATCTCTAAGAATCTATTGTATAACTTCTCAAAAGAGATTTCATCTAAGAAAATAGTTTTATATTCATATGATGTTTTAGATAAATAATCCAAAGAGATACTCATATACTCTTTGCTAATTGCTATAACTATCTCATCATCTATTTTTGTAAAAAGAACATAGTTTTTTAAAGCAGTTGTGTATGTTTCTTGTTCGTAAGGAACTAAGTTAATATCATGTATTTCATTAATATTCA
>Ga0070724_10002199_pt1 | contig 11022 bp, 6 predicted proteins | sample tdDd001_FD_67278 | JGI IMG/M metagenome (GOLD analysis project Ga0070724, IMG submission 67278) | Marine sediment microbial communities from the Atlantic coast under amendment with organic carbon and nitrate - tdDd00.1 | ecosystem: Environmental > Aquatic > Marine > Coastal > Sediment | place...
ATTGCTTAATACTTTGATATCGAGTTCTGCCAACAGGTACTTGCTGCCCGGTTGTTAAAGTCAAACTGTACCGACTACCGTCTTCTATATTCAACCTTTTAACTAGGTTTATATTAACAATATAAGAGCGATGTACTCTGACAAAGTTTTCAGGGAGCAATTGCATAATTTTTTCGATATTTTTAGCATGTAAATTCGTTGTCAGATCGCTAGAAGTTAAATGCAATAAACTATAATGCCCCTCAGCTTGAATATACCCTATATCTGATATTTCTATAAGCTCAATAGCCCCTGCTTTTTTTACACTTAGGTAACGGCAGCCATAATAACTTCGTTGAGTATTATTTAAAAAGCGTGCCATTGCCTTTTCAAGCCGCTCTTTAGTAAAAGGTTTGGCAATAAAATCTAAAACGCCATATTCAAACGCTTCTATCGCTTTTTCATCATAGGCTGATATCACAATGGTATGGTATGCAGCAGCGACATTATTTTTTAATAAGTCAAAACCATTACGCCCCATCAAATTAAGATCAAGTAGTACTAATTCAATGGTATTTTCAGATAAAAAAAGTTGCGCATCATCTATATCGCTAAAGCAATAAAACTTAGGATCATAATCTTCGAGTATTTCTTTAGATAACCTTTCTGTACGTTGTTGAACTAAAGGCTCATCTTCTACAATAACAATATTCATTTCACACTCTTATTTTGATTCATGACGACCTTGCCAAGGAAAAATTTGATACCCAATATTGCTGCGCTTCGTAACTTTCAAAAGAACTAGGCTTGATATCACTATGCAGGTTTATTTGATCAACTTCTGCTAATTTAGCTTTAATATAACGTTCTCCTAGCCCTGTACCTTTATGGTCAACTTTCTTTTCTATTGGCGTTTTTAGTGTCAAATTTATGCAATTTTTTTGTTTAGTAACAATTAATTCAAACGGCCTTTGTGAAGAAATTTTATTATGAGTGAAACAGTTTTCAATTTGACTATGCAATATTGAGGGAGGGATCAAAATACCTTCCGTATCGCCGTGTACGTCTAAATGGTAGGCTTGCTGATATCGAAACGACATAATAGTTAAATGCTTGTTGCATAATATGATTTCATCATTCAATAAAACTTGTTGCTGATTATTTTGTGTCGTTAGCTGTCTAAACTCATCACTTAATAAACTAATAAACTTAATCGCATTTTGAGGTTTAACTTCAATAAGCTCCATCAGTTGTGTCAGGCAATTCATTAAAAAATGCGGTTGCATATTTCGTCTTAGCATTTCTGCTTTTATGCGTTCGGCTTTAAGTGCGTTAACTTTATGCTGGCGCATTTCCCGTATCAATGAGACTAATATCACTAGCACAATTAAGATAAATACAATGCTAAAACCAAATTCTGTAAAGTATGCAGGTATAAAATAAAGGGACAACAAACTTACCGAGATAATAAACGCATCTATTCTGCCTTTGTGTTTACAGACCACATTGTAAATATTAATCATCAACGCATAAAATAAAGCGCCACTGAACAGCAAGATGCTTGTTTGATCAAAGCTTAAGGTTATAAAACTTAAAGCGATTAACGTCATGAGAACTAAAGCAATATTAATTTTTGCAAAAGGAATTCGATAAATATAAAGATAAAAAAGCGGCAATAAGAAACTTGATAAAAAGGTGAGAAAATAGACTACCGAGAGTCTTGTAGCATGCCAGTCGTAAGTATAGTCAAACCAAAATTTAATCTGCTCAACAATTAAAATGCATGCCGACGACAAACAAAAAAAACTAAAAATTTGATAGGTAATTTCTTTTTGATAAAGCCAATATATCAGTTGAAATATAATCGCGAGAATAAAAAGCATACCGATAAATGCAGCACTTATAATACTTAACCAAAGTATGGTTGAAGAGAGCTTATCTTCGTCAACAATAGCTAATACATACCCTATTTTATCTAACGATTTTCCTACATTAAATGTTGAAATTTCAGCACTTAAAAGATGTTTTCCTGTTGTTAGTTCTGTTTCCTGCAACCTTACAAAGGTTTTAATAATACCAGGTTTTTCACTACTGCTTGAATGCCCTACTTCACCGTTTTGGCTTAGTAATTTTCCATCCCAATAAAATGTCGACGCCCCTAACATGCCAACTAATAACGACGGTTCTTTACTTAGCGATTTATTGTCAATAGTTATCCAAGCTCTAAGACAAAAATGTTTATTTTGAGGGATTTCATCAAATGAAATACTTTGCCAAGCACTATCTTGCATTGAGATTGCGTGACACCTTGCCACGTCATTATGCAAAATGCGTTTAATTTTAACTTTACCAAACTGATTTGGTGCCACCTTTTGTGTTGCGCTATTAGTCGCATCTGCAGTGCAGTATTGAGGCAATATAGCAATGAGTAACAACAAGACTAAAACTTTTCTAACAACCATTGAGGCTCCAATTAAACACACTTGTTCTAAGGCATTTTACGTAAATACTGACAAAATAAAATGTTGTTCATGCATGCCAGATGCAGTTGGTGAATTATCTTAAAGCTAGCATTAAATAATCGTCATAATTACTCACATTATCACTGTAGTTAACTATAGCTGCATTAGTTTTAACGATTTAAAGGGTATGCATAATGATAAATTTTTTAAAATGGTTCAGCCTAATTTTCTTAATTATGACACTTTGGCTGATAGTTAACGTTATAAGCACAAATCAAGGTTGGTTCGTTAACCACATCGCACCACAAGGCAACAATGTTGAGTTTTCAAAAGCAATTAAAAAAAGCATCAGCGAAAAATCTAAAGGTAATGCAGTAATGCTCATGGTTGAAAAAGGTAATGTCATAACCAAGTATGCTATTTCTAAAGGTAAGCCAGTAGACGAACATACGGTATTTGGTGTTGCTTCCGTGGGTAAATGGGTCGCCGCAGTTGGCATAATGAAGCTGGTAGAACAAGGCAAATTAGATTTAGATAAACCTGTATCTAATTACCTAACAAGGTGGAAGTTACCACCTAGTTCTTTTAACAATGACAATGTAACCATAAGACGTTTACTAAGCCACACTGCTGGAATAACAGATGGTTTAGGACACAATGGTTTTGAATCAGCAGATAAAGTTCAACCATTAGTTGAACATTTAACATTAGCTAAGGATGCAGATGAAGATGTCAATGGTAAGGTTGCTGTAGGAATAGAACCAGGTAGTGAATTCAAATACTCAGGCGGCAGTTACAACCTTCTCCAGCTTATTGTTGAAGAAGTAACAGCTAGCTCTTTTGAGGGCTATATGAGTAAAGCCATTTTTAAACCTTTAGACATGAAAAACACAACCTATAAGCACGACCAAGCTACTCAACTTGCAGAATATTTCGATGAATCAGGAGATATACGAACTTATCCTTATTATACCTCGCTTGCTGCTACAGGCTTATACACCACAGCGAGTGACTTACTTAAATTTATCGCGATATATTTCCCTGAACATATACAAAAACCACATACAACTAAAATTTTGACACAGCAATCATTAAAAGAAATGAGATCCCCACAAGCTTCCTCTATGGGCATCAACATATGGGGTTTAGGTGCTATGTTATTTTCAAGTAACAATAATGATGACTACATTATCGGCCACGGCGGGCAGTCACCAGCTCTTAACGCTACCGCAAGAATAAACCCAGCAAATGGTAACGCTTTTATTTTGTTGGAAACAGGTAACCGTTCATTAGCGGCAGACTCAGCAACAATGTGGACACTTTGGGAAACAGGTAACCCCGATATATATATGCTTAAAAATATGATACCTATTATGTTAAAACGAGTACTCATAGGCTGTGTTTTAATACTAATTGGCAGTCTATTACTAATATTGAAAACACGTCGAAAAAGCGCTAAGTAGTCTATTGATACGTTTATAATTTTAATAGGTCACCCTAGCTAAAACACACTCTTTCTCCGCATGTTTGTAATAGTCAACTGTTAACAAAAGTCTCAGCATACTTGTTGAGGCTTTTCTGATTAAAAAATAAAAAACAAGCCAACATTGAAAATTTAAACATCAAGATAAAGCATTCTATTTCATAAATATCCATCAATTAAAGTCTTCAATTCACATTCAGTTTACATACATTAAATTATCTTTTATTCATCATTTTAAAGTAACAAAGAGTAACCCTGATGAATAAATTTCGCTTCAACACAACAAAAAATAAAATCGCTATTACATTGTTTACGTTAGGAGTAGCTTTCACAAATCAAACACTCGCTAATAACGAACATTCAATAAAACACGATAAAAAATCAGTAGAACAATATGCTCAAATAAGCCCATTCAAACAACTTGATAACAACGTTGAGGCGCTTTTGAATACTCATCATTTACCTGGATTGGTGCTTATGATTAAGCATAAGAATAAGCTTATTCACTACAACGCTTATGGTAAGGTCAATGTTGATGCTCAAAAAGAGATGTCAAAAGATGCTATTTTTCGTATTTACTCAATGAGTAAACCAATGACAGCATTTGCCTTATTGCAATTAGTTGATAGCGATCAGGTTTCGTTAACCGATGACATTAGAAAGTTTTTGCCCAACTTTAAACCCTTCGAAGTAAACGACGAAAAACATGTCGTCACCATTCATCATTTATTGTCACATACTGCAGGCTTTGGTTATGGCGGAGGTATAAAAAATTGGATCGACATTCGTTACCTATTAGCCAACCCGTTAAGTCGCAGCAACACTTTAGATGACATGATAGATGACTTATCAGGTATTGATTTAAAATTTGCACCAGGTGACAAATTTGAATACAGCATCGCTAGCGATATTCAAGGAGCTATTATTGAGAAGGTGTCAGGTTTACCGCTTAAAACTTACCTATCGCGTAATATTTTTGAACCATTAAACATGACTGACACACATTTTTCAGTTCCTAAGGGACAAGAAAATAGACTAGTCGATATGTATGAATACGATGCAGGGACATTTGAAGAAGCTTATGTATTTAATCAAGAAAAAATCTTATACGTTGAAGACGGGTCTGATAGTGAGTTTTTAGAAGAACCTACGCTTATATCAGGCGGTGGAGGATTAGTTTCGACAGCAAAGGATTACAGCCAGTTTGTAACAATGCTAATGAATAAAGGTAGGTTTGGTGAAAATACATTACTGTCTGAAGCATTAGTAGAAAAAATGTTAAGCTCACAAACACAAGGACTAGATACTCACTTTATGCCAAGAGTCTATCAAGGCACGGGCTTCGGTTATGGCGTTGGTATTAAAGAAATTTCTGGAGATACACGAAAGCAAGGCACTTTTTTCTGGGGCGGTATGGGAGGCACAATCTTTTGGGGTGATCCAAAGTCTGAGGTAGAAGTTGTTGCAATGATGCAAGTTGAAGACGGTTGGATTGCACTTGAAAAATGGCTAATTCCTCATGTATATCAGTTAATTGAAAGTATAAAATAACAAACTAAGTGGCTAAACGTTTTACGTTTAGCCTACTCTAACGAATGTAGATAATAATAAAGGAACCTAGATGGCCCACATACTGGTAGTTGAAGATGACATGGATATAGCACAAGGGCTGGCAGAGTTTCTTGAACCCAAAGGGCATACACTTGATTTTGCTTATACGGGCAGACAGGCACTGGCTCTTTTAGCTGAACACTCCTACCACTTAGTATTACTTGATATCAATTTACCATTCGTAAATGGCTATGAAATTTGTCGTTCTCTCTCTGAGCAATCACTTGGCCAACATTTAGCAAAAGTGCCGGTGATCATGATGTCATCTCGGAGCCACGAACAAGATGTTTTGCAAGGATTTCAATCAGGCGCCTGGGATTATTTAAAAAAGCCCTTCTCTTTTTCTGAACTATCAGCACGCATAGAGGTTGGTTTAGTTAAATCTAACGCTATTACTCAGCCTAGTATTTTAATTGAATATAATGGCGTAAGCCTTGATCCTGACACTCAATCATTCAATTATCGCGGTCGTGATATGCAATTGCATAACATCGGTTTTGATCTGCTAAAACTGTTAATTTCACAAGCACCTAATGTCGTTAAAACCAATACTATTCACCAAAAATTATGGGCAGAGGATACACCTGACAGCGATCCATTGCGTGCTCATATCTATAAATTACGTAAACAACTTAACACTTGCTTTGGAAAATCGTTTATCGAAACAGTGAAAGGTATTGGCTACAAATTTAAAGTAATAGACGATAGTAATGAACTTATTTAAACCCTCAAAACCGACTTCTTTAGGTTCAAGAGTAAGGCAGTACAACTTATGGTTAACGCTAGCCCTCTTTTTCCTGTTTTCTTTAATGACAGTATTTATCGTTTTTTCGCTAGAAGATGTCATTTTTAAGGAGCAATTACAGCAAAATTATCAGACGTTTAAACAAGGCGGTACTTTGCCTTCAGCTTACTCAGTTGTTAAAGATTCAAAAAAGTTTGAATTAACAGCCCGTGAACAGTTCAAATATTTTGAGTTTCAAGAAAATTTCGGTGAATTTCAACAAGGTGATAAACATTTTCACTTTATGAAAACTGACCTTGGAGTATTACTACTAGACAGTACCAACCTCGGTATATTTACTCGGATCATAGACGATATTGTGCTACTCCTTGTGGTCTTGCTTTTACCCTCATTAGCATTAACTTATTGGGTATCTTCGAAGCTCTCTGATCAAGCACTTAAGCCTTTTACCCAACTTTATTTGGCAATAACAAACGAAAAATATCAAACAGATAAAGTTAAAAAAACAATCAATGATATTCATGAACAAGACATAAAACTGCTAGCTACAAAGCTCGTTAGCGCACTCGACCAAAAAGCTAGTTTGCTTGAAGAGCAAATTGTTTTTAATCAAGGTATGGCACACGAAATAAGAACACCATTACAAGTAATGTCTCATTCTATGGAGCTAATGGAAGCTACCTCTAAAGAAGTCGCCACAAAACCCGCATTTAAGCGACTAAACAAATCTATCCTCAGAGTAAATCGTATTAGCACCGCGTTACTATGGTTAACATCAAACGCATCAGAAACACATGAAACAGAAGTTACTTCCGTGATTAAGAATGTACTAGAAGAATCCCAAATTCTGCTAGAGGCTCATCACATAGAAGTACAAATAAATGAGCATAGTCAGCTCAGCCTACCTCTACCAGAAGTTGTTGTAGAGCTAATTATATTTAACTTACTAACGAATGTTGTACATCATTGCCAAATGGCGACTTCTCAAAAGTATTGGCAAATTGATATTAGACAAAATGATATTACCTTCACAAATCCTACAGAAGAAAGTACTACTCAAGACAGAGCGACTCAAGGTTTTGGTTTAGGGTTAATGTTAGTGCAAAAGCTAACTGAAAAATTCGGCGTTAAATTCAGTGTAATGCAACAAGAAAAGACATTTAAAGTGTCATTGAAACTCTAATAGCAACTATGGCATTTCTTAGTAAATAATTTTACGTTTGAGCTGACTAAGAAGGTACTTTGTTCCTGTACATGTATCTTCGATAATAATTAACTTGGAAAAGGAAACTATAACCGAAGCTAGGGTTTGTAGAATAAGTGAGTTAACCGATAAGCCGATTTAGTTTAGGCATAAGCGAAGTGGGCAATAATTGTCCATATGAAAGAAAACCCCAGCCGAAGCTAGGATTTGTAGAATAGGTGAGTTAACCGATAAGCCGATTTAATTCAGGTATAAGCGAAGTGGACAATGATTGTCCATATAAAAGAAAACCCCAGCCGAAGCTAGGGTTTGTAGAATAAGTGAGTTAACCGATAAGCCGGGTTTTGTCGTGGACAATCATTCGTCTAGGCCTTAAATCACTCTAAGGCTCAAGCAACCTACCCGGTTTCAACGCGAGCCGCGCCATATGAAACCCTATTTGGTCTTGCTCCGGGTGGAGTTTACCCTGCAACCAACTGTTACCAGTGGTCCGGTGCGCTCTTACCGCACCCTTTCAGCCTTACCGGCACTTGCGTGCTTAGGCGGTCTTCTCTCTGCTGCACTTGTCGTCGGCTTACGCCGCCCAGACGTTATCTGGCACCCTGCTCTTTGGAGCCCGGACTTTCCTCCCGCTAGAAATACTTGCGTAAACTAGCCAGCGATTGTCTGGTCAACTCGACGCGCATTCTACCTGAATTAAAATAGCGGCGCCATTCAATAATTGCTTAAATATAATCAATGATACAGCGAGCCAAAATTACTCTTTCAGTGACAAGGCGATATCATATAGCGCATTTTTCTTAACACCATGAATTTCAGCTGCTATTGCACAGGCTCTTTTGGGCTTCATTTCTGTTAACAATAACTTTAAGGTTTCAATCGCTTTCGTTGATACAGCATCAACATCAACTTTACAGCCTTCAATGATTAAAACCATTTCACCTTTTAATTGGTTTGGATCTTCTTTGAGCCAATCAACAATATTTGCTGCAGTATCCGAGTATATAGTTTCAAAAGCCTTAGTTAATTCGCGGGCAATAACAATATAACGTTCCCCTCCCAACACATCGACAACATCAGTAATGGTATCAATAGCCCTGCGCGGTGCATCGTAAAAAACCATGGTTCTTGTTTCGTCAGCAAGCGTTTGCAAAACAGACTTTCTTGCGCCTGTTTTTGATGGCAAAAAACCTTCAAAGGTAAATCTATCTGTAGGTAAACCCGCCGCAGACAATGCAGTAATCGCCGCGCAAGCACCTGGAACAGGCACAACTTTTAGTTGCTGCTGGCGACAATGGCGCACAAGATGAAAGCCTGGATCACTAATGAGTGGCGTACCAGCATCTGATACTAAGGCGACACTTTTCCCTTCTTGTAACAATGACGCTATTTGTTCTTGTCGTTGGCGTTCATTATGATCATGCATCGACATAGTGCGATTTTTTATCGAAAATGCAGACAGCAGTTTTTGAGTATGACGAGTATCTTCACAGGCTATAACATCAACATGTGTTAACGTATCTATGGCTCGCTGGGTAATGTCAGCTAAATTACCAATAGGCGTCGCTACGATATATAAACAACCTGCTTCAACTTGGGTTTGTGTCATGTATGTTGTCTCCAAACGACAATTTTCACGAAAGCTTTAAATAGGATTAATGTATTTAAATGAAAAGCGATGAAATGACTCAGTAAATATCCGCTCTATGACGAAGAATTTTAACAATGCCACTGTCGATAATCCAGCGACTTTATTGCTTAACTATATGCTTAGCCATTTATCCGCTATATCAGATACAAATTAAGCATAGAGAAATGACGTAAGTTTATTGAGACTCAAAGCAATGGCGTTTATCATTAAGCCATATTTTTAGCTAAGGAATTATCGTTAGTGCGTATATGCTTCCCTTATAGTAGGTATTTTGTTACAAGTTTGACGCTTATTGTCGCACTTGTGCTAACAAGCTGTGCCAATCAAAAAAGCACAAAACAAGCTCAAATATCAAAACCTATTGCCGCACAACAAGAAACACAATCAACTCAAATCAAAGCATCGCAATACATCGCCTTAGCAAAAAAACAAAGCGGAGAACAATCGTATCAATTGCTGATTAAAGCAACTCAACAATTCGTTAATGAACAAAACTATGAAAAAGCATTATGGTTAGCGAATCAACTGACCCCGCTGCAGCAAAACGATAATCAAAGCTATGAGTTAACACTTTTTAAAGCGATAAGTCTTTATCAGCTAAATTTTGTTGGTCAAGCTTACGAGCAATTAGTTAAAGCAGACGAAATAAAAGCAGCCGCTAAGCTAGCTCATACTTATGACTATTTTGATTTATTAAGCCAAGTGCAGCAAACAAGACAATTATATGTTGCTTCTTTAAACGCACAGTTAAACGCATTTAAGCTTAATAGTGCTGCTACAGATGAAGATATTTACGATATTTGGCTGTCATTAATAAACTTGTCGCAATGGCAAGTTACACAACTTGTTAAACTTAACCCGACGTCAGTTAAAGGTTGGCGTCAGCTACTTGGTTATGCTCATAAATTTGGTGATGATAGCCAGCAATTTGCAAGATATATTAAACAATGGCAACGAAGCTTTCCGACACATCCTGGACACCGTATTGTCGAAAAAATTCAAGAAACTAATATCACTGCTTCAGTTAACAATAACGTTATTGCGGTTATTTTACCGCTATCAGGAAAGCAAAAAGCTGCAGGTAATGCTGCTCAGCAAGGTATATTAGCGGCGTACCAGCAACATAAAGATAAACAGTTACACTTTATTGATTCAAATAAAGTGGCTATCGACACTTTGCAAACAACGTTTGATGAGCTCAATGTAGAGCAAGTTATTGGCCCTTTACTTAAACCAAATGTCGAACGCTATATCGAAATGGCATATCAACTGCCTACTTTGCTGTTAAATTTACCAAGTACTGTGCAATTACCTGAACACTATTCAGCCTTGTCTATGCGTCCTGAAGATGAAGCGATACAGGCCGCAACCACATTAAGTAGTAGAAGTTACCAACATCCATTAATCATAAGTACAAAAGACAATGTTAGTCAGCGCATTACTCAGTCATTTGTTGAACAGTGGCAGCTAATCACAGGTGAAGCCCCAGAAGTTATTTATTTAGACCAGCCAAATAAGATGCAAGATGAACTTAAGGAGAGCCTTGATGTCCATTTAAGTCAGGAGCGTATTAATCAGTTAAAAGTCAGAATGAGGCAGAACATAAAAACTGAAGCGCGTAATCGTCGTGACATAGATATGATCTACTTAGTTGGCTCGCCAAAAGACTCTAGGCTGTTAAAACCTTACATTGATGTAAATATTAGTCCTTTCGCTGAACTTGTCCCAATATTTTCTAGCTCAAGAAGTCATGGCACCAATACCAATGAAAGTGACAATCGAGATTTATCAGGGCTTGTTTTTACTGAAATTCCTTGGTTGCTTCCTAGCAAACAGCAAAACCGAGCGTTAGTGCAAACCAGCAAACAGCTTTGGCCAAAACGCACT
>Ga0070724_10002203_pt1 | contig 10995 bp, 9 predicted proteins | sample tdDd001_FD_67278 | JGI IMG/M metagenome (GOLD analysis project Ga0070724, IMG submission 67278) | Marine sediment microbial communities from the Atlantic coast under amendment with organic carbon and nitrate - tdDd00.1 | ecosystem: Environmental > Aquatic > Marine > Coastal > Sediment | place...
GCCGTTGTGTCGGGAGTGCGAGACGACTCATTGTCACTGGTGTTTGAAGAAGGCTGATTTGTATTCTATCCACAGGGTTTGTGATTTGCGGACTCATTGTGCTGAGTGTGCTTCTTCTATGTTAAGCTGTAGGAACCATGTCTAGAGTTATTACAGCCGGTTCACAAAGAAGCACGCAGACGCATGTCCCGGTCCCCCCTTATTCCCCGCTACAGGACGCCGCTACGGTGTTTTTTCTGGATGCTTCCCGGTATGACCCGGAGCAGTATTGTTTCCATAATGTGTCCCCTGCGGGCACTACGGCTCCTGCGCTGGCGGGGAGTTCTCACGGGCCTGTGTTTTCTACGGACCAGTACGGGGATTACATGTTTTTCCCTGCGCAGGGTAGCGGGGGGCAGGAGATGACGATGACGTTTCCGTCCTCTCTTACGGACGCTAATCATTTTACTGTTGAGGGGCGTTATCAGTCTGCCCGTAATGGCAATGGTCAGAATTTGTTTTATGGGTCGGCGTCTAGCGACTGGTATTTGAGATATAATGATGCGGAGACTTTGAGGTTGTGGGCGAATGGGAGCACGCTTACGAGTGCTTCTACGGTTGCTACTTTGTTGTCTCAGGATGCTTCTGATCCTTTTTATTATCGGGTTACTATCAATGATACGTCTGCGGATGTGTGGCTGTCTGTTGATGGTGAGACGTGGGTAAGTGCTATTTCTACGACGTTTACTACTGCGTTTAATCCTCAGGGCGAGTCTCATGATATGGGTAGCTATAGTGCTGCCACTGCGGGGGCTAATGGTAAGTTTTATTACTATCGGGGGTATGACGGGGATGCTACGGGTGATGTGATTTTTGAGTGGCTGCCTACGATGTTTCCTGAGGGTGCCCGTCATTTTTCTACGGTTGCTGACGCTTACGGTAACAGTTGGGTTTATAAGACGCAGGGATCTCCGTGTGCTCTCCATAACCCCTCGGGTGAGACACCCGGTGTAAAATTTACGGGCACGGCAGGAAACTACCTGAAACGTCCCGACACAGCAGCGAACAGTATTGCGGGGACGACGCTTTCTATAGGGGTGTGTGTCACTGTTGCTGATCTGACTCCGGCAGCGTTGGATGTGTGGATGGGCAAATGGGTGGAGTCCACAAGCAGAGCGTTTCTGTTGTATCTGGGAACGGATGGAACGTTGAGGTTGTCGTATTCGACTGATGGTTCTGCTTCTGCGGCTGCGACATCGACTGCTTCCACAACGACTATTGCGTCTAATGGGGACACGCTGTGGTTTTATGCGTTTGCGAGTACGGCTGGTACCGATTTCTATTATTCCACAGATAGCCCTTCTACGGCTGTTGCAGATGTGTCTTGGACTCAGTTGGGGACTACTGCCGGAGGTGCAGTGTCGTGGGTGGATGTAAGTGCTCCGATTGAGATTGGGGCATACAACAATGGTGCAACTCTTCCTTCGAGTGATGTCATTCATCGGGGGTTCCTCTATGATGGCACGATAGCAGCCGGAACTCTCGTAGAGAGTTTCGACGCCTCCAACGTCACTGCCGAGAACTTCTACAATGACAACGTAGCTGACGGCTGGGAAGTGACTCGCACGGATGACCGTGTGGATTCCAATAATCCGGTTGTTCTGTTGCCGAAGTCTGATCCGTACTTCTACTGGCCGTCTGTGTCGGGCAACTATTTCTCGACACCGGACATTGCTGGGAACAGCATGACAGGTCAGATCGACATTCAGGCAAAGATCAAGTTGCCGACTTTGACGCCAGCTGCCTCGGTGTCGATTGTGTCGAAATGGCTCGCAGCTCCGAACAGAGGGTGGGTGTTCCAGATTACGTCAGCGAACACGCTGCGGTTCCTGTATTCGACCACAGGGTCAAACTCGGCTACGAAGAACTCGGGTGTCTTGTCGACCCGGTATTCGGATGGTGACGAGTTTTGGGTCAGGTTTACGTGCGACTCGGCTTTGCCTGAGTACAAGTTTTACACATCTGACGATGGTGAGTCGTGGGTGCAGTTCGGTGGGACTGTTGCGTCGGCGGTTGATTGGACCGATGTGGCGGCTGACATTGAGGTGGGCGGTAACACGTCGGGCACGAACGAGTTGTTGGATGCTGGGTCGGTTGTCCGCAATGTCCGGGTGTATGACGACTATGACGGTGCCGGTTCGTTGGTGGCGAATTTTGACGTTGCCGACGCAGCCGATAGCGCCGACACGTGGACTGCGTCGACGACTGGTGAGACGTGGACGATTAACCGGTCTACGTCCGGTTTTCCGATTTCTCTCGTAGGTGACTACGGCAAGATTTTGTTTGGCGGGTCCCATTATTTGCTCGTGCCGAATCACCCGGACTTAGACTATGACGCCTCTGAGAGTTTGTCGGCCTTGGTTCAGAGTAAGGTGAGCACGCACACGGCGGCAGGCGGACGCATCATTTCAAAGGAGGCTGCAGGATTGACGGGTTGGACGTTGTTCCGATACACGACCACAGAATTCATTTCGGGTCGTGTGGATGATGGTTCGACGGGCATTGATGTTGGTGAGACGGAAAACGCTATCACATACGGGACACCGGCTGTGGCTGGCTTGGTGTGGGCTAACGCCGATCAGGAGACATATATCGACGGAACGTCCAAGGACACCGCCTCGCAGGCGTATGCGTCGGATGCAGGGTCGGGTGGGGACATGTATCTGGGCGGCAATCCGTTGATCCCGAAGCCGCTGTCTCAGTCGGAGATTACTCGTGTCACTGTGGTAGTGTCTCGCCTCACAGACAAAGAAGTTTCTGACATTTCTAATCAGTGGGCTGCAAAGGGCACCATCTAATGGCTAAAGTTACCTTAACTTGGGCTGAGTATGACGGCCTTTCCGACGCACGCAAGGAGGAGTTGCATCTTTGCGGCACCATTATTCTTGGCACGCCCACCCGCCAATACGCCGCTTATGATGCCGAAGGGTTACCTATAGGCGACCCGGAGACTGTTTTCTGGAATCATCCTCTGATTCCGCAGGATGACGAGGCTGTTTATCACGCTGTCAAGGACGATAAAACAGCGCTTAAACTTAAGAACCGTCCCGTAGACCCGGGACAGGCCCCCACAGACAAGTCAAATCCCGGCCTTGACCGGGAAGGTAATCAGATAAAGCGCAGCAGGGCGGACATACGCTATGCTGTGGGAGTAAAGCACGCAGCGCGAGTTAATGCCTATAAAGAGGCGGTAGCCGCACTTGACCCAGACGACCCAGATTTTGAACAAAAGCGTCAAGCAGAGGCACTCAAAAAGCGCACAATTGCCAAAAAGGCAGCAAGCAGGTAACATTTAATTATGGCAATCAAGTCAGAGGCAGAAGCCCTCTCTACAAGCAGCGAGCTGTTGACTACCGCTACAAACGGTCACTCAGACGCACCTACGGGGCTTATCATTTGGAATGATGATGCTTCTATTACCGTGTATGTGGGCGGCTCTGATGTGTCCACGGCGAACGGTATGCCGATCCTGGCTCAGACATATCTGTCTATGGACCTTATGGCAGGGGACGAGGTTTACATGATTGCGGCATCTGGCACCCCAAGCGTACGGTTCCTTTACACGAGGGTTTAAATGTCAGGGTTTGAGCACCTGACGCCTGAGGAGCGGCAGCTTTACAAGGAGAAGAAGGAGCAGCAGCTTGCTCTGATGACTCCGATGGAGTACGGCGCTTACACGTCCGGTATGCAGAGGTTTGACCACGTTGTGTATGTGGATAATCTTCTGATGGCGGCTATGGGTGGGCGTCTTTACAAGTCGGGTATCTCGGATCGGGCTATCTTTGTTCCTGATGAGATGTTTCCAGATGACCCTGAGGAGGGTCAGTGGGTGCATCCTGTTACGGGTGAGCCAGCTCTGTTCAAGATTGCGCTCAGTGAGCCTCCCCGTCACGGTAAGAGTTTCCACGTTTCGGAGCATTTCCCTGCGTGGTTTCTTTCTAATTTCCCGAATTTGAATGTGATTCTTGCTTCTTACGAGGCGGACTTTGCTGCTTCGTGGGGGGCTAAGGCGCGAGATCACATTATTGATCACCCTGAGTTGGGTGTGTTTATCAATCAGAGCGCCAAGTCCAATAAGCATTGGAAGATCAAGGGCGGCACGGGTGAGATGAAGTGTGCCGGTGCTGGCGGTGCTATTACCGGTATGGGTTGGCATCTGGGCGTGATTGATGACCTTATCAAGAACTCTGAGGAGGCCATGTCGGAGGTTGTCCGTGAGGGCAACGTTCACTGGTATCTGACCACGTGGAAAACTAGGCGGGAGCCGCACCCTGCCCGTTTGCGGATGTTGTTCCCTGATGCGAACTATCCTGATGTTTTCTGTATTGAGTTGTCTATGTCTACCCGTTGGCATCAGGGCGATTTGAATGGGTGGCTTAAAGAGAATGAGGATTCCGAATGGTATTTCGTGAACATGCCAGCAATAGCGTTCGAGGACGAGCAGTCACCGGACTACGGCGACCCAGGGCGATGCGTGCTAGGTCGTTCTCCGGGGGACGCTCTATGTCCAGCGAGGTACAACCGGACAGCCCTGAACAACTTGCGCACTTCCGGCGAGGGGTTGTTTTGGTTCAACGCCCTGTATCAAGGGGTACCCCGAGTAGAGGAGGGCGGAATCATCTCGAAGCCCTTCCACTATTTCCAGATAACTATAGGCCCGTCCAACCAAGAGGAGTATCACCTAGACATAGGTGAGATTGTTCCTGTGTGGAAGTGCTTCCGGTTTGCCACGGTTGACCTTGCTGCGACGTTGAAAGAGTCCAGTGACTACACGGTCATGGCAATCTGGGACGTTACTCCTGCCCCGAACCGTAAACTTATCTTGCGGGCTATGTTCCGCAGGAAGATGGAGTCTGCGGACCATGAGGCTCTGATTTCTCAATGGAATCACGAGTTTCAACCTAAGTATGTGGGTATCGAGGACCGCACGTTCGGGACCACGCTGATCCAACACCTCCGTAGGCGTGGCGACGTGAATGTGCGTCCGTTGCCTGCGGATACTGACAAAGTAACCAGGGCTCTGCCGTTCGGTTATTTGGTGTTGTCGGGGGGTGTTTTCTTCCCTAAGGACGCCCCGTGGCTTGAGGCATTTGAGAATGAGTTGGTGGATTTCCCCAACACTACTCATGATGACCAGGTCGATGTTTGTGCTTATGCGGCTATTGAATTTGAGAAGATTCCTAAGCGTGTTCGTTATGAGAATGAGATTCCTGTGACTGCTGAGGAGAAGGTGCAGGAATACGTTAATAAACGAATACGCGAAAAAGGGCGTCGTCGTGTAAGATCAAAGCGTAAGATATTTAACTGAGGATGACAGATGATTAGAGAAATTGACGCCTACACAATGTATGCAATCGGTTCCGGTTGTTTTATGAATGGTGACAGGCAGCAAAAGGTTCGTGATCCTCTGACGGGTGAGCGCCGTAGTGAGAGGGTGTTCACGACTGACCGTGAAATTGAGATTGAAGATATCGGGATTGTTGAGTTCGGTGAAAGGGCTGCTGCTGAGATTGCTGATCAGCTTGGTTGGGTGGCTCCACAGACTCATGCTGCTCTTGTTAGAGAGATGACGACTATTGAGCGTGAGCGCGATGATCTTGTTTCTAAGATCGCATCGTATGAGCAGGCGAGTAACACCAATGTGATCCAGGCTGCTGAGGCTATTACCGAGGCGGAGCGCCTTCGGGACGAGAATGAGAAGCTGTCGGCTGATCTTCGCAGTACCCGTGGCACGTTGGGCGCTATGACTAAGAACAACAATCAGCTTCAGGCGAAGCTGGATAATGTGACCAGTTTCGGCGATGACTAAACACGATAAGATCGACCTCTGGATTGCCAGGGAGTACGGAAGATCACCTCGTTGTGGCTGTGGACCTGAGAATACAGGCAAAGTTTCAACTAGCTGTTTCTGTGATTGCCACCGTCGGGGGCATGGGTGACTAATTTCCTTTTGGCGCTTATTGCCTTTAGCAACACCGTTGTCACAGCAGGGTTTACTTATTTTGTGTATTCTGTGGCATATAAGAGGTCGGTAAAGAAGCCGCCTCGTAATCTACCTGCCGGTCGTAATGGCCGTCCGTGATAAGATAAATCTCTATGGCAAGTAATGACGCAGATAGGGTGAAAGCCAAACTCAAAGATGAGTTTGGTGCTTTGTTCATCCTGAACCGATATGAAGATGGGATCAAGGCCACTCAGAACCTTATTTCTGATTTCTGGCTTAATCACAGCTTCCTTCTCGGATATCAGTGGACTTACGTGGAAGCGGACAGCGGTGTTGTTCGTGACGTTGCCAATGATGATGACCGTGAGCAGGTTGTCATTAACCGTATGTGGCCTAACAGCCGTATCCTTGTGGGTAAGCTTACTCAGCGGGAAATGACGTTTGAGAACCTTCCCACCGCAGCAGATGACGGTTCTGTTAGGGGCGCACGTATCGGTGAGTCGATTATTCGTGCCACCAAGGAAGCACACGATTGGGAGGGGCTTCGTGAGAAAGCTGCGTGGGCTACTTGGAAGGGCGGCACTGCTGCTATTTCTGTGGATTGGGACCCTGAGGCTGGGCACGTCACCGTTGGGCCTACAGACACTACGAAGGAGATACGCGGTGGAGACACCGTGGAACAAGTTCTCACTATCTCCGAGTTTGTTATCGAGCCGGGTGTGCGTGACGGTGAAACGGCCCGATGGTGGATCAAGGCTGAAGCACTACCGCCCGAGGTTGTCCAGAGCATCTATGAGTTAGAGGAAGCTCCTGGTGCTGATATGTTGGCTGGCACGTCCGGTATCCAGAGGCGTCTAGTCTCGTCAACTGGACTTGCTACCCGTACCTCCTCTGGGGCAGATGGGGACAATCTCACTTTGGTTTTGACCTACTATGAGCGTCCTAATCATCTTGCTCCAGAGGGGCGTATCTCTGTTGTCGTCGATAATCAGATTGTGCAGGGCGAGAACCCTGAGATTGGTGAGACGATGCCGTGGCCGTTCCCCTGGGACGACCATCTGAATATCGCTATCATCCGTGAAACGGTGATGGAGACTGAGTGGGCTGGTAGGACTATTCTCAGTATGGCCCGAGGCGTGCAGTCGGCGTTCAATGCTGCGTGGTCCAACCTTCTTGAGCATATGAAGCTCGCTGGTAATGCGAGGCTTGCTGTTCCTGAGTCATCTATTGATGCCATTGATGAATTTACGGACCTACCGGGTGAGATCGTTCCGTTTCCTGACGGGTCTACCCCTCCTTTCTACCTTCAGCCAGCGCAGCTTCCTGCGTGGTTGATTGACACCCCTGTGAACCTTGCAATGCAGATGGATGACATCATGGGTGTGCAGGATATTAACCGTGGCCAGGCACCGGCCAACGTCGAGTCCGGGTTTGCGGTCAGTATTATCGCTGAGCAGTCTGAAACGCCTGTGGGCCGACTCTCCAAGGAGATCGCCAAGGCATTTAGTAAGACTGCGTCTATGTGTTTGCAGCTCTTTGAAGCGGAGGTTACATCCACACGTAAAACTGTTGTAGCTGAAGATGGGCAACCTCCTTCCACCACATCGTGGTCCGGTAAGGATTTGCTCGGCCAAACCGCTATCAAGGTTCCGCTAGATTCGGTGGTTCCGCGCAATAGAGCCGCACAGTTGCAGTTGGCTAAAGACCTGCAAGCAGGTGGACTTATCACGACGTTGGATGAGTTCATTACTGTTGCAGAGTTGGCTGACGGGGACTCCATTCTTGAGAAGGTTGATCCTGACACGGCGAGAGCACGCCGCGAAAATCATGCCTTCCGGGCCGGGAAGGGGGCGTTTGTAGAGAGTTTTGACAACCATGAAACGCACCTTAGAGAGCATAATATTTTGAGAAAGTCGCAAGCTTGGGAGCAGATGACTTCCAAGGAGCGCGAAGCCCTTGATACACATATGGAAGGGCATGAAGTGTCTGCCGCTGAAGAGGCTGGCAAGATGCAGAACTCTCTTGCTGTGGGCGGTGCCGGTCTTGCCGGTGCTCCGACAGCAGATGAAATTCCATTGCCGCCAGAGCTGGCGGGAATGGATCAATTGGGTGAAAGTCTGCCGCCTGATTTCAGCGGAGGACAAACACCACCGTCAGGTGATAATATTCCTGATGTCCAACTACCACCGATTTAATAGCACCGCACACAGGAGAACTTTGTGTCTGAAGAGCAAGTTGTAGAAGAGCAGGCGTCAACGCCCGCAGAGCCCGAAGGGCTGCCACCGCTAACTGATTTGCCTGACGTTGTTCAGGCACATATCAAGGAATTGCGGGACGAGGCAGCGTCTAACCGTGTTGCTGCCAAGGAATACAAGGACTCATTCCGTAATTACACGGATGATGAGAAGCAATACATGCTGCAATTGGCACGCATGACCACTGGTTCCGCTGAGGACCAGGCCAAGGCTGCGGCGGAGTATGTCCGGTTGGCGAACGTACTCGGCCACGAAGGCGACGAGATTAAGCCCGATCCACGTCCTGCTGCTAAGGATGTTGAGGATGATGGAGATACTGTGGCTAACCCTGGCTTGAGTGATGAAGAGGTTGAGGAGCGGATCAATAAGCGGATCGGCGAATTTGACCGTAAGCAGCAGATGGCTTCTGCGGTTGCTCAGGTCAAGCGGGACGCTACTGAGTTGGGCTATGAGGTCGATTCTACGGAGTACGACTATTTGCTGACAGTTGCCCGTAAGAGCACGAACGGTGATATCAAGGCCGCTCATGCTGAGATTGAGAGCCAGAGGCAGGCTGCGATTGATGCTTTTGTTGCTGAGCAGCAGACTAAGGGTGTGCGTTTCCCTACCCAGTCTCGTCAGTCCGCAGCGCCTCCGAATGACGGAACTCCCCCTGATTGGGTGGGAGACGACAAGAAAACCTCTGCGGCTGTTGCTGAGTGGCTTGACGCTCAAGCCGGTGACAGCTAAGGTTACATACAGGACTTGATGTCCGTGATGCCAGGCCTGGTGCCAACGGCAGCCTTTAATGACTTTTAGGGTTGATCCCGCCGCAAACCACACGCCTATCCCGCCCCTTGGAGGGGGCTTAGCATCATGGCACAGACTACCACCAATGCTGATGCGGCTCTGAAGGAGTTTTATCTCCCGACGATGCGCAGTCAGCTCAACAACGCATTCGATTTCCTCAATGCCGTCGGTCGTAACACCGAGGATATTGAGGGTCGTCGAGCAGTCCTTTCGCTGCACATTGGCCGTTCAAGCGGCGTTGGCGCCCGAGCAGAAACCGGAACTCTTCCGACTGCCGGATACCAGCGTACTGCTGAAGAGCGGATCACGGTGTTTCAGCAAACCGGACGGATTCAGCTCTCGGTTCAGGTCATCAAGGCGATGGCTTCTGACCGTGGCTCGTTCACCCGTGCGGTTGGCTTTGAAACTCGTGGCATTGTCAATGACGCGAAGTTCGATGTCGGTCGTCAGATTTTCGGTACCTCAGACGGTGTTATTGCTGAGTGTACTTCGGAAACTGGGAACACCATTACGCTCACGGCAGCACAGGCAACCGCCACGGTTATGCGTCAGTTCTACGTGAACATGACGGTTGACCTTGGCACTGTGGCAAACCCCACACTCAAGGGTGAGGCGCTTGTCATTACTGCTGTTTCTGCGGCTACGCCTTCGATCACGGTTACCGGCACCATCTCGGGTGCGGCAGTTACTACGACTGACCGTATCTTCCGTCATGGCGCAGGTGGCGCTTCGGGTGGTGTGGGTCAGAAGGAAATCACGGGTCTACAGGACATCGTGAATTCAACTGGCACGCTCCATAACGTCAACCCAACGAATGACCCTGAGTGGGTTTCGATTGTTGACAGCAACTCGGGCACGAACCGTGCAGCTACCGATAACGTTTTCGAGCAGAACATGGATAACGTGTTCATCGAATCCGGTGAGGACCCAGACGTTATCTGGACAAGCTTCGGCGTGCAGCGTAACTACGCAGCTCAGCTCAAGACCCAGAAGCGTTTCGATTCACCTCCGACCGTCTTGGCCGGTGGTTTCGAGGCTCCTTCGATTACAACCCCACGTGGCACGATCGGCTTTATGGTCGATAGGTTCTGTCCTGAGAACACCGCTTTTGTTCTCAACACGAATCACCTCATGGAGTTTGTGCTCGATGATTGGGATTTCATGGATGATGATGGCGCAGTGCTTTCACGCGTTAGTGGAACACCAGCGTACGAGGCCGTCCTGCTTAAATTCCACGAGGTCGCAACCGACAAGCGCAATGCGCATGCGCGGATTGATGACCTCACGGAATCGTAGGGTCTGACCTGGTAATATAGCCTCCTGCGTGCGGTGCAGGACGTAATGAGAAACCCCCTCGGTGCTCCTCCCGAGGGGGTTTTTCGCTGAGTTGCAATCTATGAGTCGACCTCATATAATAGGCCTATGGAACAACGAACATGCACTATGTGTAACGAGAGCCTCCCAATTGAGGATTTCAGCATAAATGACAAGAAACGCGGCTACCGCAGGCCGGAATGCAAGCCCTGCCACTCCCACAAGATAAATCTCCGCCGCAGGCGTAGAGAGGGTGCTGACCCCGAGCTGATAGCGGTTCGTAAGGAATATCATTCTGAGTACTACAAGAAGATGCCAGATGATGCACGTGCAAAATGGAGAGAACACAACCGACTTTCGTATCACAAGATGCGTGATGAGATTTATAAGGGATTAGGGAATCAGTGTGCTCGCTGTGGTAATTCTGATAGGGCTGTGCTCCAGGTTGACCATATTCACGGGGGAGGTGGGAAGGAAAGACTTGATCTCGGGGTAACCAAATCCTACCGAATTCTACGGGACAGACTCAGGAAGAGAGATCACACTGTTCGGGATGAGTTTCAAATACTTTGCGCCAATTGTCATAACATAAAGACAACCACACGGCGCTAACTGTTGTCTAATGCAATTGAGTGGCTTACAATATCTGAAAAT
>Ga0070724_10002207_pt1 | contig 10988 bp, 12 predicted proteins | sample tdDd001_FD_67278 | JGI IMG/M metagenome (GOLD analysis project Ga0070724, IMG submission 67278) | Marine sediment microbial communities from the Atlantic coast under amendment with organic carbon and nitrate - tdDd00.1 | ecosystem: Environmental > Aquatic > Marine > Coastal > Sediment | place...
CCGGCTTGGTAGTTTGATGTGTAGTAAATATATGCCCCATTCGGTGTCACACCTGATTGGCTTCTCAGTTCATCAAAGCATCATTTGACTTACTTTTTCTCTTACCGCTCTATAAGATTGGGGTTACGTCATTTATTAAGTAATGGAGCAGTAGAATGTTTAGTTTACTACTTGGTTTAGTATTGTTTCTTGGTATTCACTCGATTTCTATTATCGCGCCAATATATCGGGAGAAGTTAGTAACGAAAAATGAAAAAGCGTATAAAGTAGTTTATGCTTTGCTTTCTTTTTTAGGTCTCTACCTTATTGTGGTTGGTCATGGAGCACTCAGGGCAGATCCGAGCTTTGTTTATTTTGGTGATCAATCTTTAAGGCCGTTAGTCTCTATTTTGATGCTGGTCGGATTCACCCTATTTTTTGCTCCCTATTTTCCAGGAAAAATTAAAGCAGCCACAAAAAATCCACAGTTATTATCGGTGGTACTTTGGGCATTTTCCCATTTGTTAGTTAATGGTAACTTAGCTGATATACTGTTGTTTGGCTCTTTTTTAGTGTGGGCTATAGTCGATCTTATTTCGATGAAAAAACGCCAACAGAGAGTCGTTTCACCTTTAAAGGCTTCCTGGATCAATGACGTGATAGTGATAGTGGTTGGAGCGGTTGTTTGTGTCATATTTGCTATGTTTTTTCATGGTTATTTAATCGGTATTCCTTTAATGAGTTAATGGGAACTGTCCTGCTGTGAATCAGAATGTTCTACTATGAATCATCTTTGCCCCAAAACGTTTTAGGCTCTTTCCAACTCTCAATTCGAACACCTTATGTTTGATCTAATTTTCCTTATTCAACAAAGTGTTTCATAGCTGTCTAGTTAGGGGCAAGAAATGTCATTAGAAGAAGCAAAAGTTAGGTTGCTAACTGCAAGTGAAACAGCAGATGGTTTGCTGGTACAGATTAATGATTTGTATGTTCAGGAAATACAAACAGAAGAGAAGGTCTTAAATGACGCATTATCTGAACTGCATAACTCAGGTGAAATTGATCTCGTCGAGATTGTAGGGAGCCTTGATAAAAGTTTAAGAGGACACGATTTTTTTACAATTTTGCATGCATTTGAAGACTCGCTTCCTTCACTAGATGCAAGTGTTGAAGATGTCTTAAATTGTCTGGTTCACATAATGCAACAAGCTGGTAGTGGTCGAGCATATGGGGCCTTTGAACGCTTCTGTAGCGTGGAAGCACATCGCCCTAGAGATAGCGTTGAATTTATCTTGGCACAAAGTGAGCTTAGTGCATATGCCCCTTTTCTCTCTAGCTCAATCTTCGCATATGACTCAGATCGAGTGACCGAAGCTATCCAGACGACAGAAAGTTTGATTGCTAATAGAAATGAAATGGTTAGAAGCCAAGCCTATTTTACTTTAGGGAAGCTCAATGTTGGTGATACTCATGCGAAAATTATTTGGAGGTTACTTAGCAGCAGTGCCAGTATTGAGCGTGATGATGGATGCTGTGCCTCGATACTGAGAGCTATACTTCATTTTGGAGAAGCATTCCCATCTTACTGGGCGCAGATAGAAGAGCTTCTAATTACGTTTGTTGAGGAAGCCTCTCCAGAAGTTCTGTATGCAATATCGGAGATTATCGCCTTTCAAAGAGTCGATCTTCCGAAGAGTATTCTACATCTGTTGGTAAAGCAGTTAGCTAATGTCTCCTCTGAACATAATAGCACCATAAGTAATATTAATTATGTATTGGTTAAGTTGGTTGAGAAGGATTCATCTTCAGTTGCTGTTGAATTACTGGAATCAATTTTGGCTGTAGGCGTGGAGTTCACAGCTCTTGGATATTTCTCCCGCGAGCTACTGAGCAAGCACCGAGAATTACTTAATCACATTATTACAAGGTGGTTCTTGTCTGGAGAAGCATCACTTTGTCATGGTGTCTTGGATCTACTTCATGATGTAACTAGCAAGGACATTGAGCTGAAGGCAGAAATGGCACTGATAGGTGATGAAGTGAAGCAAGTGTTTGTTAGCCACAAGGCTGTCGGTTGGCTGTTTACGCGGCCTATAGTGGCGGCAAGTTTCATTCTATCCATTTACGAAACAGCTTCCACAACCACCCGTAAAGACCTTGAACAGGTTTTGTACGACCCCTTGCTTCTAAGTTATCCAGGAGCGCTTAAACGATTCTTCCAATCATGCATTAACCAAGGTGTTCAAGAAACTCTATGTGAAGGCTTGCTTGGAAAACTTGAGGCTTACCATACTGATATTGAAAAAGTATCCGGATTGAAGGAACTGATGGCTCCAAGTGAAAACTTGAGTGCTTATTGGAAAGATGCAAGTAAAGAAATGGAGAGGGCTTACGAAGAAGCATCAAGATTTTCTATTATTCAGGAGATTGCAACGACGCAGAGGTTATTGTACGGGAATAGCTCAATTTACTATTTACATCAAGGTGATGGGAAGCGAGTACGGCAAGAGATGCAAATGCAGTCTTTCTCCCATTCGACCGAAATGCCAAGGTTGAACGTTTTAGACCCAGAGTCACTAGACTATGTTTTACGAATTTACCGTTGTGAGAGAATGAAAGATGAAGTTAATTCTTAAGCAATATTTGGCTTCACTGAAGGAGCGAAAAGAATTAGATGCAGTGTTACCAGATTTGTTGAGCAGTATGGGAATGAATGTGTTCATTTCACCGACACGAGGGGTTAAAGAATATGGAGTTGATATAGCAGCAGTAGGGCAAGTAAATGATGAGGAAGAAAAAGTTTATTTGTTCTCTGTTAAGTCTGGAAACCTTACTCGCGATACTTGGAATGGGAGTGCAGATCAAGCTCTTAGACCTTCGTTAGATGAGATTCAAGATTCATTTATTCCTAGTCGTCTACCACCTGAACATAGAGATAAGAAAATAGTCATTTGCCTGTGTTTTGGTGGAGATGTCAACTCAGGGGTTAGGCAGGAAGTTTCTGGCTATGAGCAACGGAATTCTCGAGATAATATCTCTTTTGAAGAATGGAATGGCGATAAACTGTCAGAGTTTATTCAAAAACACTTGTTGAAAGAAAAGTTACTTCCTAGCTCTAGCCAAGCTTTGCTAAGAAAATCTTTGGCCTTACTCGAAGAGCCCGAGAGTTCAAACAAGCACTTCTCACTATTGATTGATGAAGTTCTGTCAAACGCCACTGATGCAGATTCTGTTGCCTCGTCCATAACACGGATTAATGTTTGTTTATGGGTTCTATTTTCATGGTGTCGTGATGGAGGAAATTTAGAAGCAGCATATCTTTCATCTGAGCGGACATTACTGCTGGCTTGGAATAAGGTTAAAGACCACTACACAGGAAGGAACAAACCCTCAAAATCATTTGATAGCATTTTAGATACATATCAACAAATTACGGATTGTTATGTAGATCGCTGCTTAATTCCATATGTTGAGTTTAAATATGTTCTCTCTCATGCTGTTCACTCTCCTTGTTCTATTGATGTAAATATTAAGCTATTTGATGTACTAGGACGTTTATCAGTCAAAGGACACTGGGTTTTAGACTCACTATCAAAAAGTTATGCTGCAATTCCACCTACAGATGGAGAGAGTGATGAACAGGAAAAATTACGTCTGCGTCTCAGAGAAATAACAAAGTCAATTAGCCTGTTGGTTGTTAACAACCCAATATTGCTGTCGCCGTATAAAGACTCGCAAGCAATTGATGTTGGTCTGGCCTTAATATTGCTTTCAAATAATTCAGATTTCGATGAGTTTGTGCAGAGTTGGCTCTCGGAAATGACCCAAATGTGCATTTTTTCTTTCGAGAGCAATGGTATGTATCCAATTGTCCATAACTCGTACGAAAAACTGCTTGAGCATAGAAAAAAGGATAAGGCTGATAATGGCTATAAGAATAAAGTTACGGAAGCTAGTATTTTATACCCGCTGCTAGCGGTATATTGCTCCCTGTATAAATTAGATTCATTAGGCCAAGAGTTGGAAGAATTTGCCACAGAAAAACTAGCACATAGCACGTTACAATATTGGTATCCGAATGAACACAGTGAACAGAGCATGTACTCGAACTCAGATATGCATGGCTCTGCGTCAACTGACTTCCCTATGAATGGCCCCTTAGCGCTAAAGCACATAACACAAGAGTGTGGCAATGCTAATTCATTTAAGAGAATGTCGGCCGTTACAAAAGGGAAGGCTCCGTTGGTACTGACAGCTTGTCGCTGCTACCGATATCCAGTTCCTTTCCATTACCTTGAAGGTTTCCTAGAAGACTATCAGTAGAGAGTGAAATATGTTTATAGCTCAAGATTGCTATATCTGAACTAATGAGTAGGTTGAAACTTGTAACTAAGAAATGTCCAAGGACGTGTTACCACGATCACGGCTAGCACGTCTCTGCCCCAAACTTTGTTAGCGCTCTTTTATCAAAGTCAGTGCTCTGTGATTTATCACTAGTAAAACTAATCTATCAGTGATCCTGATAGTCTGTTTTATGCTTGTTAACTATTTTTAATCGGCACCTTGATATTGAGAATGACGTATATTCAGCAACTTATGGCGTGGTAATTAGTGTAATGTTGATGTGATAAAAAGAATATTTCAATATATGAAACTGTTATGGCATAAAGGCATACGCAACGTAATTTACGTTGGTTGTACAACAGAGCGTTTGTTCTATTACGAAGACAAAGGCTGTTTTATCGCATGGTTTAATTCATACGAAACATATGGTTAAATGGATTTTGTTTATTATTCCAACAAAGGTATTATAATCTGCTACCCTTTATTTTATGTTAGTGTTTTTATACTGCTACAACTAATAAATTATACAGCTAGCAGGGGGATATATGTGGAAGTTTCTAGTTGATAATTTAGGAGTCATTTTTATAGCTATATTGACCTTTCTCATTGGTATTGTTTTGGGTTTTAGTAGTAAGCCTGATGCTGATGGTATATTTTTTAATGTTACTTATTCTGGAGGGAGAGTAACGATTGGTAAAACAGTTTTAAGTATATCGGATGTTGATATCTCTACTTTAGATGTAGGGAATGAATCAGTTTTAATTAATAAGATTGAAGGTTTATCCTCTGAACATACAATTAGCCGTGATTTAAGGACAATGGTTAGAAATGCTATTGGGCCATTTGAAGGAATTGAAATGACAATGAAGTTTCACCTTGTTGATGATGAAAGTATGAATGGTGAAAAGGCAATGGCATGTAGAGGTTCTCTTGCATATGATAGCGCAATATTAGCTCGGTCGCCTTTAGAAAGTAATGAGGAATTAATTAAAACATTTAAAGCATATTTGAGTAAGGATATATGTGTTAGTGAGGAAATCAATGATATATGGGTAAGTAAGTCATATGTAGAAGATTGGTTGGGTCCGATGGATGAAAATGAAAACCCTTTATCATTAAATGTTATTCTTGTTGTCTCTAGTATTTAGTTGGTTGTATGAAAAATTTAATTTACTGTTTAATGCTAACTTTAAGCTCCATTGCAAGTGCAGATTGTAATTATAATGGTAGTAGTTATCCTACAGGAACTGTAATTGGTGGTTTGGTTTGCCAAGAAGATGGTACTTGGAGGCAGGGTTAGTTATTTATCTCAAGCTGTTTGTAACACAAACAACTTTATAGAAAGTGAATTATCATTTTTGTTTCATATTTAAATTATTTGCAATTTTACCAATGCTTCGAGTTGTATGTTTGGTATCTGTGCAGGAATTTCTGTAGCGGTATAATTTCCTGTTAGATATTTAAATCTCATGACTTTGCTATATTAAGGCAATCAAGGTTGTACTAGTTGATATTGGTTCGAGTTTTGGTGTGCTTTGCCGGTTTTGTGCGGGACGCCTTATCGCAAGCGTTATATATCTAACTGGATGAATTCATGATATTTATATGTAAGATAAATTTCTTATTCAAAGTGTTATGGGAGAAGATTATGCTCAAACTAATAATGACAGTTTCGATGTTAATAGTATTATTTGGTTGTGCCCAAGGAGGTCAAGGTGGGCGTGACGGTGGTGATGCTTCAGTAGAAATTGGTGATATTGAGCCAGTGGTTGAGACTTGTGTAGGAACCACAGTTGAATGTAACGAACAATAGAGAAGTGGCTATGAAACCAATTATAATGTTTGCTATGGTTCTATCTCTTTGCTCTTGTGTGTTTGGGGGAGATGGACGTAAAGGTGATGGTGGTGATGCGTCTATATCTGTACCAGTATCTGTACCAGTATCTGTCACAAAGTATGGGCAGATTTGTAGAACCGATCATGGTAGTTGCCCTATGATGTCCCCATTAGTTGAGGGTTCTTTGTGTTATTGTCCTAGTTTTTTTGGACCAGTTTACGGTAAAGTAGTACAGTAATACATAACAAACGACTATGCCGTCAATAGCTAGCTTTTGACTATATTTTCGTCCTACATGACGCCATCGCGAAGCATTGAGTATAAGATCACAACCATCTTTCTGATGCCGGCAATAATCGCCACTTCCTCGGTTTACCTGCGTCTAACTGTCGTTGGTAGGTGGCCTTAATAACGGGGTTACACTTCATTGCAGACATAATGGCCATATATAGAGAACGGTACGAACCTGTGTCCGTCCACTTAGTATGACGTGCTTGCCTTTGCATCGTTCACATTCTCGATTTATAGGGGACTGATTAAGTTAACTTCAAAATAACTAGACGCTAGCCCCTTTCCTGTTGGAATTGACATAAATGTGCATCAAACACTCTTTTCAAGAAGGAGCCTTCAAAGAAGTAAAATTGAAAGCAGGTGGCTATTCAAAGCAACGTTGTTGAACACGCTGAAATGAAGAATATGATCATCCGTTCGAAGTCGATATCAGAGCTGCACGAAGGCATAGGACTGGGGACACCTGCTCATCCTCTCATGACGATAGTGGATACAGAAAACCTATCGTACGGAGAAGAATTAATTGGTATGAAGTTCACGTCTGACATGTACTGTATTGCTTTGAAAGATAAAGGCTGCGGTATTGACTATGGGCGCAATGCTTATGATTCTGATAGCGGGACTTTGATTTTTACGGCTCCGGATCAGGTGTTTACAGTCGCTAAAGCTCAGAAGCTGAATGAAGTAAAAGGGTGGATGCTCTATTTTCATCCGGATCTTATCCAAAAAAGCGCATTAGGTCGGAAAATTGATCAATACAGCTTTTTTAACTATGCCGTCCACGAGGCTTTATATCTGACTGTGCAGGAACAACAAACGCTGAATCAGATCGTACATCTGATCAGACTTGAGGTTGATGGGGACATCGATGGACATAGTCAACAAGTTCTAGTTTCTTATATCGAGCTGATGCTTAACTACTGCGCTAGATACTATGAGCGTCAGTTGACGACTCGTTCTGTCCAGAATCTTGATATTATTTCCCGAATAGAGACTCTCCTAAAGGATTACTATCAGAATAACGACCTGATTGAATCCGGTCAGCCGCCCATTCAATACCTGGCAAGTAGGTGTTACCTATCACCAAGTTACTTAAGCTGCTTATTGTCCAAGGAAACGGGACGCTCGGCTAAAGATCATATCAATGACTTCTTGGTAGAAAAAGCGAAACACCTGTTATTAAGTTCTAATGATTCGGTGAGTTCAATCGCTTATTCTCTTGGCTTTAATTATCCTCATTACTTTGCGAGAGTTTTCAAGCAGAAAACCGGAAAAACGCCACAAGAGTATCGGCAGATATAGGAAGCTTATTGCTACCATCAAACGTTCCTACGATTTGTGTTTAATCTTCCTCTATTCGTGTTAAAGCATGATCCAAACAGTTGGTATATTTTGCTTGTCAGGAATATAGGAAAAGAAAATGAAAAACTATAAGGCACTCGTAGTCGTTACTAATCATTCCAGTTTCGAGAACTCGAAGGCAGAGCCAACCGGACTTTGGCTATCAGAATTGACCCACTTTTATGATGAACTCGAAAAAGAGAGGATTCATATTGATATCGTCAGCCCGAAAGGGGGAAGAGTACCAATTGACGGAAGAAGCCTGGGGCGTTTTACCTTAGATAAGGCGACCAGAAAGCGTTATGAAGACCGTGAATTCATGGCTTTATTAGAAGATACAAAACCACTATCAAGTGTCGACTGGCGAGATTTCGATATTCTGTACTTTGCTGGTGGGCATGGCGCAATGTGGGACTTTTCTGATAACGGTGAGCTCCATGCGTTGATTCGTAAAATGTATGAAGACGGTAAAATTGTCTCGGCCGTGTGCCATGGTGTCGCCGCTTTACAAAACGTTCGCCTGAGTAATGGTGATTATCTGATTAAGGGCAAAAAGGGGACTGGTTTCCCATATTTTGACGAGGCGATTGCAGGAGTGAAAAGCCTTGTACCTTATAACCTTGAGAAGACTCTGAAAGACAGAGGAATGATCTATAGTAAGGCGCTATTTCCTCTTATGGGACATGCTGTCGAAGACGGGCGGTTGATCACAGGCCAAAACCCTAACTCCACGACGAAAACGGCAAAAGTTGTATTGCAGGTAATTAAATAATAATCCATAGCCGCAGCAAGAACTGCAACCAGAGCCGCGACTTCCTAAATGTTTCTATCGCGGCTTTAGCTCATCTTTTCTTCAATTAGCTTTTAAGTGAAAGCTTGTCTCCAAACGCGCCTTTCCAGTCTTGGTTGAATTGATCAACGGCTGGCTGTTCTGCCGGGTGGGCAAATATCTGAGCGGCAACATTAACTGGTAAGGTAATGACTTCGATAGTTAGCTTTATCACTTCCATCGCCTGTTGGGTGTTCTTGAATCTCGCGGCTAGGATCTTGGCCGGTAAGCTCCTTATATTTAGCTTGAGCCTTGGCATGACCCTGCTCAGCGGCTTTTTGGTACCACTTCAATGCCTCTTGATCACTCTGTTCTACCCCTTGACCCGTTTGATACATCACCCCGATATTGTACTGAGCATTGGCAAAGCCTTGAGCAGCAGCTTTGCGAAACCAATGAAGCGCTTCTTGGTCATTCTTTTTGACACTGAGACCAAACAGATAGTGGGCCCCAATATTACATTGAGCTATCGCATAATCTTGTTCTGCCGCCTTACGAAACCACTTTAGGGCATCCTGAGAGCTTTGTTCGACTCCCTGACCGTGAAGGTACAGTGTGCCAATATTAACTTGTGCTTCGGCAAAGTCCTGTTCAGCAGCCTTGCGGTACCAGTTAAATGCATCTTGATAACTCTGATCGGTGCCTAACCCATACTGAAACATTATTCCTGTGTTAAATTGAGCTTCGGCAAGATTTTGTTCAGCGGCCTTAAGGAACAACTTTAATGCGGCTTGATAGTCCTGATCGATTCCCTGACCATTTTGATACATTGTACCAAGGTTAAATTGAGCGGTTGCATGGCCTTGTAGAGCGGCTTTACGGAACCAATTCAGTGCCTCTTGATGGTTCTGAGCGATTCCGTGACCGTTTTGATACATTTGACCAAGGTTAAATTGAGCGGTTGCATAGCCCTGTATAGCGGCTTTACGGAACCACTTCAGTGCCTCTTGATAGCTTTGAGCGACTCCTCTCCCGTGTAGATACAGTGATGCAATATGAGATTGAGCCTCGTCATGGCCATGCTCGGCAGCCTTGCGAAACCACTTCAGTGCTTCCTGGTCGCTTTGATTGACACCTTGTCCATTGGCATACATCCAGCCAAGAAAGTATTGTGCGATAGCTAAATCTTGTTCCGCTGCCTTGCGGTACCACTTCAGTGCTTCCTGATCGTTTTGATTGATACCTTGTCCATTTTGATACATTACCCCAAGCACATGTTGAGCATTGGCGAGGCCTTGTTCGGCAGCTTTACGATACCACTTCAGTGCTTCTTGGTCGTTTTGTTGAACACCTTTTCCATTGGTATACATCCAACCAACGCTATACTGTGCGAGAGCAAAGTCTTGTTCTGCTGCTCTGCGATAAAGCTTTAGTGCTTCTTTGTCGCTCTGGGTGACACCATGCCCGTATTGATACATCACTCCAAGCTCATATTGGGAACCCGCTAAGCCTTGTTCGGCGGCCTTGCTGTGCCATTTTAGTGCATCCTGATAGCTCTGAGTGACACCTTGTCCATTGAGATACATCCAGCCAAGAGAGAACTGGGCAATGGCTAACTCTTGCGCTGCGGCTTTGCGGTACCACTTCAGCGCTTCTTGGTTGTTTTGGGCAACATTTTGTCCATATTGGTACATCGACCCTAGCTCATATTGAGCAAAGGCATCTCCGGCATTGGCAGTTTTAGATATTTGTTGGTATGAATGATCGTTGTCGTTATCTGGTTGACTAGTAGCTTTCGCATCTTTTTTGACGGCTATCTCAGTATTCTCTTTTCCGCCAATTTTGATAGCTGCCGTATTATCATTGGAATAGGCAGAAAATGAAGAAAGTAATAGTAGGGTTGAAACTATAGCTGAATGTAGATTTTCTCGTTTACAACTCATAATAACTCAATATTAACAACGATATAGTTTCATCATCTTATATTCATTTTATTGATACTAATATAAATCCATTTGCATTGTAATATTGATATATTGATACGTATATATATCGAAAGTGAGACTTGTCTTTACTATTTCATGCACTTTGAGTGATCTAGAAAACAATATTACAAACTTAGGTGAGTTTTATAGAAGGTGCCGAACAAACAAATAGGTGGCAGGGCATAAAAAAGCCACGATACTTGCCATATATGCAGGTATCATGACTTATGTTTGTTCTACTTCTCAATTAACTTTCATATGAAAGCTTATCACCAAACGCGCCTTTCCAGTCCTGATCAAACTGATCTACGGCTGGTTGTACTGCCGGGTGAGCAAACATCTGAGCGGCAACATCGACAGGTAGCGTAATGGCTTCGATACCCAGCTTCATCACTTCCATCGCTTGCTGGGTGTTCTTAAAGCTCGCGGCCAGAATTTTTGC
>Ga0070724_10002209_pt1 | contig 10985 bp, 12 predicted proteins | sample tdDd001_FD_67278 | JGI IMG/M metagenome (GOLD analysis project Ga0070724, IMG submission 67278) | Marine sediment microbial communities from the Atlantic coast under amendment with organic carbon and nitrate - tdDd00.1 | ecosystem: Environmental > Aquatic > Marine > Coastal > Sediment | place...
GTAAGGCAAACATTACAGCCAGTGCAATTATTGCTGTTCTTCTCATACCGATTGGAGTTTATCATTTTAATGAAAGTCTATCATTTATAAATGTAATTGGTGTCTTAATTTGTGTATTAGGGGTAACTTTAGTCAGCATTTAAATGTATATGAGTCACATTCAATGTACCCAACACTACAGAAATTCCCAACATGCCCTTAAATAGAAAAATTTAGGGGCTTTTCTATGCACAAAATGTTAGAATATAGTATATGAAGTAGACCTAGAGGTAAAAGTTGATAAGGATGAAAATGTTATAAATTAAATCATTTATGGATGTATTATCTGATTATAAATGAAATAACATTCATAGTTCTTTAAATGTAAAATCATAAACATGAGGTTTAAATGAAACAAGACAGAATCCAATTTTTCAAACTAACAGTTATTACTATAATAGTTGGTTTACTAAGTCGGCAAATCCGATTTATACCAGTGTATGTAGGAGATATCCTTTATGCTACGATGATGTATTTTTTAGTTAGATCGCTATTTATTAGAACCAGTATTTACAAAACCGCTGTAACAACATTGGCCATAACATTTTGCATTGAGTTCTCACAATTAGACCAATCTGTTTGGATAAACAATTTAAGAAATACTGTTTTGGGGAGATTAGTTTTGGGACAAGGATTTTTGTGGACTGATTTAATAGCATATATTATTGGTGTGATATTAGCCTTGGCAATAACTACTTTTATCAATAGGGAGTCACAATGAAAGATACATTTGTAGAGATCGATGGAATACGACATTGGTTTAAGAAAAGTATGCGAAGTAATACAGATATACCTGTTGTCATAATTCATGGAGGACCAGGTGGTTTCGTAAAAGTTTTTGAGCAAATACCAGGTAAAGAACTTGAGAATCATCTAAATGTCATTTATTATGAGCAACGTGGTTGTGGTCGATCTAACGAAAGTAAAAATGATGATTATAAAATCGAATCCTTGGTTCATGACTTGAAGTGTCTAATTAATTCATGGATGTTTGAAAAAGTACATTTACTTGGATACTCATTTGGTGCTGAACTAGCTATAGAATTTGCCTTAAAGTATCCAGAATACATAGAAAAGTTAGTTTTGCAAAGTCCATCAGACTTATCAGATTTCAAAAGAACATATAGAATTCAGATAAACGGAATCAAAGAAGTCTTACAAAATGATCGCAAATTAGACTTAGATAAGATTATGAAAAGTGACGCAAGTATCCATGAGAAATATGATAAGGCATGGTCACTGATGGATAAAGAAACATCAGATGCGTTTCTATTTTACAATCAAAAGTGTGCTAAATGGAACCGTGAACAATGGGAAACCTGCGGATTAGTTAACACAGGAGAATTAGCAAATGAAGTAATCGGTAGACATCGTGAAAAGACAGTGCTTGAAGCTTCTAAAGAATTACAACATGATACACTAATTATCTCTGGAAAATATGATAAAAATGTTGGAACTGAGATTCCAAAAATATACGCACAGAACATTAAACATTCAAAGTTACTAATTTTTGATAACAGTGCTCATTTTCCTGATATTGAAGAACCAGCTAGGTATGTAAAAGTGGTTGTCGACTTCATACTGGATAAATGAAACCAATAAATACACTGAGTAACTTGGACTATCAGGTTGCTTTACTCAGTAATTAAAACGGAAATAAAAGTTCAAGAAAGAGGTAGTCTTGAAAAACAAAATCTTTGTTATTGGTCTAGCACTAACTGTGTTTGGACTCTTTAATTTTGTAGCAGTTATAGAGCCAATTGATGCAACTTTAATTGAAATATCAAGAAACTCAACTGACTTACTAAAATTAGAAAAAGAGGCAACATCCACTGACTCTGATATGATTCAGGAACTAAATAATGTTCTAATCTCAAAATGTTACTACAAACAACCATTAATTAAAACATGGAGTGGAAGTGAAGTAGAATACATAATTGAAATGAACAAGAGTGTTTTTCACAGGGATAGAAAGTATAGAATTCTTATAAATGAAAATCCAGTACCTACAACAAGGTATGCATATAGAAGTAGATTGGATGTAATTGAATACAGATCATCAAACAAAATATTTAAAAGAGATTATTCAGTAATCCTTAGTAATGAGCAAGCTGACCAAATACTGAAGATACTCAAAGAATATGGCCATTACTAGTCCTTACATTGATCTAACTCACTAAATTGGATTATAACAAATGCAAGTTAATTAGACTTAATAGTTTCAACTGAATATATTTAAATCTGTATCATGTTTAAGATTGTGACAATAATTTTGTCATAAAACTCAATTTATTTACTCAATTTGATAAAGAAATTCAAACGTTTAATGAACGAGATATTGTTCATAATAGACTCAATATACTCTACACTTCAAAATCAGTTAGTTGAGATCCGATGTCTAGTTTGTTTGTAAACCTGGTGGTCTTTGTTGTCATAACATAGAAAGGAATATTGGTGTTTATCTTAGTAAGAAACTCATCAATACAAAATAAGTTATGAAAAAATCGATAATTGTTACTCTTGTTATTATCTTATCTTTTGTAGCCAATAATATGTACATAAACTGGCCGCGATATATTTTAAATGATACTGCTGTAGTCAGACAGTTTAGAGTGAACGATGTTAATATAGTTCAAAGTGAAACTTTAAAAGAAGTGACTGCATTGCTCCAGTCTTATCAATTTGGAAATCAAAAGTCTAACTTACGTATTAATCAAAGTGATGTTGTTATTTATAACATAAGCTTTATGTTTGGTGAAGAACAGCGCCATTTGGTTTTAGGAGATATTAATGTAATTTATGAATCTTCAGATAGGTATTTTGAAGTCTTTAATGGTGATCAGTTACAGGATTCCTTAGCTTTTATATTAAGTGAATCAAATAAATAAACTTCTTTATTTTTTTATAAACCGTATTTACTATCCTGTATTACTATCGTTTCCAAACAAGCTTTTGAATACATGAAATCAGAGACTTGTTCACTTTAAAAAGCAAAAAAGACCATATGAAGAAACGTGAAGAGGCATAATAGGAGTTCTGAAATATATAATCTCTACTTAGAGATACATGACACCAACAACTATTAAGAGACGGGGGACAATTTTTCAGTTCAGACAGCATCGTTGTTGAGAATGAAATGCCACTTTAAACTTTATTTTAAATCAATTTACGCCCTTAATTTTACATAATTAGGGGCTTTTTCATATCCAAAATGTTACAATGTTCTTAGTGGAATCAACAATCGCTTTATGTCCATATTTAAAACTATATGATTGTAATGGGTAATATACATAGTACAGCTTGATGGATTGATGATTACCATATTTACGATGTCTACAGTATAATAAAACCTTGTATTAACTAAACTTCAATTTAACGGAGACTCACGGATGAAGACAAACCTTAAATTAATACTTTTTATCATTATGCAACTCATGATATTAATTGGTATATCACATGTTTACATCGCTTCTTCAAATGAGGCACTACTTACACCAAAACAAATGCAAGCTGACTTGGATCAATTAAAGTACGATTTCGAAAAAAGACATCCACTCAGCATTACTAAAATGCCAAAAGAGTATGAATTATTGTTTCATAAAGCTAACACCCAACTGACACAACCTTTAAGTTTAGAAGCGTATAGCGTGATTCTCTCCAAAACTTTAGCACAAATTGGTGATGATCACACTCAAATAGAATTTATACTTGAAAGTCCAGTACTTCCAATAGTATTTAAGATTATTAATAATAAATTCTACGTTTTAGATGGGGGCAATGTTGTTCCAAATGGTTCAGAGATTTTAAGAATTGCGAACATACCAATGCATGAAATATATGAATCATATTGTGAACTTTACTCTGCAGAAAATGATTATTGGAGACAAGTTCAGTTTGAGCAGAGATATATTGAGGTTCAAAAAATTAAGGAATTAAATGGTCGGTTCAACTTATTTGGTGGAGTTGATATTTTTTACTTAGCTCCATCATTGGATGGGAATACACAAGTTCAATCCAAAACTGTGACGAAAAACGACTATATCAAAGAGCAATATACCTTCTATAATCCTATATATACTTTATATAATGATAAATACGAAGGGCAATGTGATGAGAATATTTATAAGTATTTTGTAGATGAAGGGAAGGACTATCTCTATTTCGTAGCTGATTGGTGTCACTTTTATGAAGGGTATGAGCGAATTCTGTTAGAGGTTTTTACGGTAATAGATGACAAACATATTCAAAATATTGTTGTTGACCTAAGAGGCAACCCAGGAGGAAGTAGTGAGATTATTGATCCTTTTTTTGAAAAGGTAAAAAGCCATAATTTCCACCTAAAGAATGACTCGAATGAAGAAACAAGTAATCTCCATGTCTATGGACTTACAGATAAAAGAACATATTCAAGTGCAGTCCAATTTGCTGTAGAGATACAGAATTATGAGTATGGTTCACTAATTGGGCAACCAACAGGTGGGACCTTGCCTTCTTTTGGGAACAGCCCTATCTTAGAACTAGAGAACACGGGGCTTTTATACTCAATTTCTGAAAAATTTATACGTTACCAAGGTCGAGATAGAAATGAATTTGATACGCTTATGCCTGACATTTTAAGTAATTATGCAATTGAAGATTTCCTAAATGGTAATGATAAAGATCTACTTATCGTTGAAAATCTAATAAGCCGCTAAATAACTATTACAAATGACATTGACCAATCTAGATTAATTTGAATTTATTCAGATCGATCTAAAACTGGCACATAAGCAAGTTCATAATCTATGATCATTGTTTTATCATAAAATCAATCATACAAAGGTGCATAAAAATGGATAAAAATAATCAAATAACTCACTTAAGAAACGCTACTGAACAAGATTCAGAATTACTTGCTGTAATCTGTGAATCAAACATAGACTTATATGAACCTCTAATACCTGGTGCATTTGCAAAACAAGCTAACAAGTTTAGAAGCAAAGGTATTAGTACAGGTTATGATATCCAAATAATTGAGCACAATAGCAGAGGTGTTGGTTTTGTTGGTACACTTAGATTAACTAAAAACAAAACCTATCTAGTTGCACTATACTTACTGCATTCTACTCAGAGAAATGGTCTCGGCCATAAAGTTATGAAGCAAATCATGAGGCAAATCAAGTTGAAGAACACAGAAGCCGCAAATAGTGAAATTCTTCTACTCGTCCACAAGGAGGCCATTTGGGCCATTAATTTTTACACGAAACTTGGTTTTCAAGTGATCGGAAATAATGCTGCTGACATTACAACATATAATTCAGGATTGCTTAAAGATCTATATATTCCAAACACCTATCTTATGACACTAAAACTCTAACGAAGCAAGGTACTGAATACTTAAATAAGACAACTCGAAACAGATCAACATGATACAAGAACTATATAGTCAAACAGTTATATAGTTCTTGTTCATAAAAAAGAGCACATTCAAAAAAATCTTGAATGTGCTCAATGACATCTACTGTATGAACTTAAGTTCACCTTTCTCAGGTAACTTGTCACTTATTTCATTTCCGGTTTTTGCATAATAAGCCAGTCCTTTAATGATCTTCATTGTAACAGAGCTCATCATTGGTTTTAACATGAATGATCCCACTAGCCAACCTAAAGGGCCACCTGACATATCGAAATTCACTAACATGTTGATTTCAGATGTGTTATCATCAATTCTTTCTACGTATATTTCTTCAAAGTTATCACTTACAAATGGCATTTGATGTTCCGTGATTTTAATTTTGTAACCACGGCCTTCTTGAAATTCAGTTATCTCTTCCGTCATATCTGAGTCATTGAAAAAGATACATTTCCTAATCGAACCGACACCTGAGTTTTTGTCATTGAGAATAGGTGAGGACATAATGGTTGGTGCATACTTATCTAAGTCACCAAAATTTTTTAGAACTTCCCACACTTGATTGTGAGGTAGATTAACTCTAATTGTATTCTTAATATTAAGTGCCATTAGAAGCCTCCTTATAGCTGATCGCATTTAAAATTGAGTTTAATATTATTAGTCGAATGAACGTTTATTAGTATATAAATATGTTATCGAATCATAGGTGTGTGAGCAATGGACAATATTTTTTGTAACATGATATAATGAACACATTGATCCAAATTGTCTATTAAATAAGGAGAATTTATGAAAAATAAGACAGATTTAAGAGTGATCAGAACAAATGCTAACATTCGAAAAGCTTTTTATGAGCTGATGAAAGAGAAAGCATTCATTAAAATAACGGTCCAAGACATAGCTGACAAAGCTTTTATAAATAGAAACACATTCTACCTTCATTATTTAGACAAGGAAGATTTGCTTGAGCAGATAAGTAATGAATGTTTTACTAAAATGAGATTGAAAATGGATTCATTTGACGCAGCTGTTTATAGAGAGAATGTGAATGAAGAGAATCTATATGAATTGTGTTATAGAAGTTTTACTGTATTATTAGAAGATATTGAGTTTTATGAAATGATCTTTGTTGGTGATGGATTACCGCACCTGATAAGTGAACTAACAACTATGTTTAGGGACCATATTGAAACCACTGGAAAAGAAGAAACTAAACATGTATATGCTGAGTTTACAAGTTCTGCATTAATAGGGGTTATGCGATACTGGATTAAAAATCGTGATAAGTATTCCGTTGAAGAAATCTCAACACTTCTTAGAGACTTATATACCAAAAACATAATTAGTTTCAATAGAACTCATTAATTCAGACAATTATTTGAACTTTTATTTTAACCAGTTGAAAGATGTTCAAGTAATGACTATTCAGGCTCTTCACTTGAAAAATTAAACAAACAGGACAACAGAGTTAAATCAACAAAAAGATGCTAACACATGTGTAGGCATCTTTTTTTAATGTTTCATAGTATTTCGCGTTAATTAATATGATTAATATCAAGTCCGTTTAAAACTCAAAATGAATCCATCATCGAAAAGGTGAGAAAAGTTAACACCAATAACTCCAATGAGAATAAGTAGGCTTCCAAGGTAATGCTGAACACTTAAAGACTCTTTGAGAATTAGGCCACCAGCCACAATACTAATAAGCGTTGAAAGATTTGAGAAAACGCTAAACTGAGGTGCTGATAACTTTTGGATTGCATAGTTCGAAGCAAACGAAGCGCCAACAGATGCAAACAATCCCAGATATATAATTCCAAATACATAATGTAAAGATTCAAATGGAGCCGCGTAGTCTCTTAAATGACTTTGATTTTGATACAGTTCTAATCCAGACATTAGATTAAAAAGCATAAAACCCACTAATATTATTAAAAAAGTTAGTTCATGAATGTTTACCTTTGAAACCATTTTTTTAAGCACGATAGTATATATTGCAGAACTGAGTGCTGATAAAAAAAGGAGTACTATGCCTTCAGTATTCCCATTGAACGAAGCAGTATTTCTTGAAAATATAACTAAGACACCTGTGACAGACAACACAATACTCACAGTCTGAGATAAGTTAGGTATATTCTTTGTTAAGGCACCAATCATGATAACTAAAATGGGAACCAGTGCGAATATTATACCTGCTTCAGAGGACGTTGCATGATTTAGTCCATAAACTTGAAAAGAGAAAAATAACAATGGATAGAAAACGGTCAAAGGCAATATCTTGAGAACTTTCTTTTTAGTAAACTGCAGTTTTTCACCTCTTAGAATTAACATAAGGCCATAACCAATAAATGCAATTGTAAATCTATGAGCTAGTATTAAATTTGATGAAGCATGGGGTACCACTAATTTGGTAACTAAAAATGATAACCCCACAACAAGTGAATAGCTAAATGCAGCTATATATGATTTTTTCATATGTGTCATACCTCCTTGATATATGTTTATTGAAACATAGGTAGGAGAGTGGTACAATCAATTAAAACAAAACTGTAGCGCTACAGTGAGGTGTGCTATGTATAAATATATTGAAATCGCCAACGCTTTAGAAACACTGTTTAAAGAGATGAACTTTAAACCTGGTCAGAGAGTCCCGTCTGTTCGAGACCTATGCAAAACTTATAATTGTCACCAATCAACAGCTGTAAAAGCTCTCAATTATTTAAAGGAACAAAACATTGTGTACTCAATTCCTCAAAGTGGTTATTACATCACAGGAAGGCTTGACTCTAATGATGAGACTCCTGAGGAATTCGACTTCAAATCTGCATCTCCAGACTCAAGATTTTTCCCATATATGGAGTACCAAAAATGTGTAAACTTAGCCATTGAAAAAAATAAAAGTGACCTATTTGAATATGGTAATCTAAACGGTTATGCGCCACTAAAAGTCTCTATATCTAAACTTTTGACTAAAGATTATATTTTCACACAAATAGACAACATTGTAATTACATCAGGCATACAACAATGTTTATCCATACTCACAGAGCTTGATTTTAACAATGAACGGAAAAAAGTTCTAGTTGAACAACCTACCTATCATTGTTATATCGACTACCTTAAACTCAATGGATTTGATGTAGAATTAATTGATAGAACGTTTGAAGGTTTAGACTTAGTAAAACTTGAGGAACTTTTTAAAAAAGGTGAGATAAAGTTCTTTTACACCTTAGCACGTGTACATAATCCATTAGGAACCAAACTCAGTCAAAGAGAAAAAAAGAAGATAATTGAACTGGCTTATAGGTATAATGTATACATTGTTGAAGACGACTACATGGCAGACTACATTACCGACAAAACCAACGATCCACTCTTTACCTACGACTTGAAAGGAACTCATGCTATTTATCTCCGGAGTTTTTCAAAGAGTATTTTTCCAGGGTTAAGGGTCGGATTCGCTGTTCTTCCAAAAACTTTAGTAGATACCTTTTCAGAGAAAAAGTATTATCAAGATATGGGTACATCTTTGTTATCACAAGCATCACTAGACGTATATTTAAGAAATAAAATGTACAATCGTCACATGTATAAAATGATAAAACTATATAAAAACCGAGCTGAGCTACTCCGATCGATACTCACTGATTTAAACGTTCAGGGAAGTTTCAGAAGCCAATCGGACGCTTCAATTATTCATACCTGCCTTGATGTAAAAAAGTATGTTTCTTTAAAAAAACTAAATCAAAGTGGTATTAAGATTGCAGATATACGTAAACATTACTACACATGGAATAAAGACCACTACACATATCTACCTCTAAATGTTTCTAATGTCTCAAACGATCGAATCGATACTGGTATAAGGAAATTGCTTAAGAGAATTGAGTAAAACTGTTTCACAAACTATTCATCAAAAGGAGCTCTTAATGTCAAACATTCCATTTTACAACTCAAATCATATAGATTATATAAATAGAACATATCCGCTCGACATGTCAGCAAGTTATCTTATGTTCTTAAAACACATGACAAAGGATGGACACATTTTGGACTTAGGATGTGGTTCAGGAAGAGACAGTGAATATTTTTTAAGTAAAGGATATACAGTCACATCCATGGATGGTTCAAAAGAGTTAATTGAACATTGTCGCACCTATTTAAAATCAACTATTGTACATGATACCTTTGAAACATTCAAGTCAACACATTTATTTGACGGAATTTGGGCGTGTGCATCACTTCTACATGTAGACCGGCCAAATATAAATGCTATTGTTACGAAGTATATTGGCATGTTAAAAAAAGGTGGTGTATTCTTTATGTCCTTTAAAAGTTTAGACCAAGATTTTGACTATGACGGCCGTCATTTCACTTGTTTTACACCGAAGACATTTAAAGAATTTTTACATTCATTTGACCATATCCAAGTGTTAGGAATCCGGGAGAGTGATGGGGTTCAAAGTGACAACATGACCTGGGTGAGCGCTGTTATCAAAAAGATTTAATTAGCAATATTAGAACGGAGCAGAATCTCAGATAATAACCTTTAATAAGGTTTTAGTCTTAAGATGATTAAGGTGTATTATCAGGCTTTCATGGGAATAGGAATGTTTAATAAATATTTGAATAAATAGTTTATTAGTAGTCTTGTATTGATTGGATATCTATGTCAATATAAGACTTTTTTATTTTTTATGCAATAATCCTATATCTAGATCGTCTTATAAGTATAGGCAAACAAATTTGCTGGGAAGTGGGGTGACAAATTGAACGAAACAATGTTAAGTAAGTTCATAGAAGAAAACTACACCTCTCTTCAAAGGTATCTAAAACGCAGATTTAAGGATCTAAATGCCTACGATGCAGAAGACATTATTCAACAAACCTTAGTCAAACTGCTTTCGAAAGGTCGAAATGACATCAATGTTGTTAGTGTATCTTCATATATTTACACATCAATACAAAACAACGCTTTAGACTATTTCAGAAAAAGCAAGAGGATTGTTTTGGTAGATACAGATATGCCGCAGTTAACAGATTCGGTTGAAGATGAAGTTCTCCTTAATGAGTTGGACGAAATTATTCAAAGTGCAATTGACTCTTTAGATGACAAGTCTAAGTATATTTTTATAGAAACTGAGCTCAAAGGTCGGACTTATGAAGACTTAGTAGATGAAACAGGTGAAAAACTAGGCACCTTATTGTCAAGAAAAAGCAGGGCTAAAAAGAAACTTAAAAGTGCAATAGAAGTATATATGGAGGTAGAGAAATTATGAAATTGCCACTAAAAAAAGAAAAACCTATGAGAATGTTTGGATTGTTAGTTTTAGGTCTCCTTGTTGTTGGGTTATTTGGCTTCACACTAACTTTTTTATGGAACTGGTTAATGCCCGATTTGTTTGGACTCAAAGAAATCACTGTCCTACAAGGGTTTGGACTATTTGCACTGAGTAAGATTATATTTGGTGGATTTAGTGGAGAATCAAATGAAAATAGGAAAACTGAAAAAACATATCAAGCAAATAAGGTTTTTACAAGTAACAACGACAAA
>Ga0070724_10002211_pt1 | contig 10979 bp, 9 predicted proteins | sample tdDd001_FD_67278 | JGI IMG/M metagenome (GOLD analysis project Ga0070724, IMG submission 67278) | Marine sediment microbial communities from the Atlantic coast under amendment with organic carbon and nitrate - tdDd00.1 | ecosystem: Environmental > Aquatic > Marine > Coastal > Sediment | place...
GCATGTTAGATCATCTTATAAAGCGTCTGTAATTTGTGTTAATAATGCTCTAATGTCTTGCCCTAATAGAGTAATAACTGCAATTACTACAACTGCGATTAAACCGATAATTAAAGCATATTCTACCATACCTTGGCCTTCTTCTTCTTTTCTAAAAGTCATTAAATAATTCATAATAGTCATTAACATAAAAATCCTCCTCGCATTTATTGTCAGCACAATGTGTTTTTATTTATGGTCTAATCATACACCTATTTTTAGTCCTTCAATAGATGCATGAGTCCCTAATGTAAAGTCTTTGGTCCCTACTTTGAGGGACTTTAGTCCCTATTGTACCCTAAAATCAGGCGTTCTTATGTAAAATATAAAAGATCAGAGTATAACTACTTCCGACCTTTCATGTATTCTTCTATATTTTGAGTCACTGCAAACACTGCAGCATGGACCCTATCTTTTACTTCTAATTTCTTAAATATTCGAGTTAAATTGTTCTTTACCGTCTTTTCAGACAAGTAAAGTTCATCTGCGGTCTCTTTATTGGAAAGTCCCTTTGATACATAATACAATATCTGAAGTTCCCTATCTGATAAATCATCAAATACTGATGTCTTCTCCGGCGCTTTATATCTATTAAAGATCATTCCTACTAGCGACTTGTCTAAGTATTTATTACCTGAACATACAGTTCTAATAGCTTCAACAATCTCTGCAGTTGTTGATTCTTTGGTTACATAACCATCTGCACCAGCTTCTATAAAGGCATTGATCATATCAGGACCACGTTCTATTGTTAGTACAATAACTTTGACAGGTATTTCTTCGCTTCTTATCATTTTTAATAATTCTAAACCAGTATGACCGGGCATACTCATATCTAGTAGAAGGATTTCTGGTTTAAAAAGTTTAAGCTGACTTATAACATCATTTCCATCTACGGATTCACATACTACCTTAATATCATCTTCATAACTTAATACACGTTTAATACCTTCTCTAATAATTTCAAAGTCATCTGCAAGCATCACCCTAATGATCTTATCAGTCATTTAATATCACCTCTCGATTGATTGGCAATTTAATATTGAAGATCGTTCCCAATTCAGAAGATTCCACATCAAATTCACCTTGAAGTTGCTCAACCCTCTCGATAATGCCAACCAGACCAAAAGATTTCTTTTTTGCTCTTACATTATGCAGGGTTTCTTTTACATTAAATCCATTCCCATCATCACTGATAGTAAGTCTCATATATTTTGTGCCATACTCTGTCACAATACTTACATGATAAGCATCGGCATGTTTTTTGATATTGTTCATTATTTCTTGGGAAATTCTAAAGATAGCAACTTGAATAATCTTTTCAACCTTAGAAGGTAACTTGGATAACCTATATTCAACCTTAACTTGGCTTTTTTCAAATATAGTAGATGCATTCATTTCTATGGTCTTATTGAGACCTAAATCATCTAATGCCATAGGTCTTAAATTATAGATTATCTCTCTAACTTCTCTTAAGGCTTCACGACTAGCAGACCTAAGTTCTGATAATGCAACAAGTCCATCATCAATATTCTTCTTAGCAATCTTCTCACAAAGATCAGCTTTCATAACAATATTGGCAACTCTTTGGGCTGGTCCATCATGAATATCTCTAGATACCCTTTGTCTTTCATTTTCTTGAGCTTCTAATATTCTAACACCCAACATCATATCAGAACCAAAATTGGCTTCTTCAAGAGTTTCTAATATTTCTCCTTTCAAATAAGAAGAAGCTATAGATACTTGATGGACAACTTGTTCTGCATTATGAATATTATTAAGTGCAGCTTTGATATCTATTTCTATTTGATTGCGTTGTTCTCTAAGTGATGCTTCTCTACTTTGAGCAACTTTTAAATCAACTCGGATTTCAGTGGCCTTTTCATAAGCCTGCTTAATGTCTGCTTCCGAATTACTTCTAAAGTTTTTAGATACAGTAGCAAGATTATTTCTTGCTAACTTATCTTTCATTTCTAAACTATCAACAGTTTTAATCGCCTCATTAATATCACTTTGAAGCGCTTCAAGACGGATCAACAATTTCTCATAGTTAATCCTAGCTTCACTGACCAAGTCAAGTATCCTATTTCGACTCGTATCTATACTGTCTATTACATTATCAAATATTTCATTTACATTTTTTATGTTAATTTCTTTCCCCATTAAATCACCCTTTATAGTAGATACCCAATAATTTAAGCTTTATTCTTAATATTGGAATATGCTTCTATTATAAGGGGTTTATATTTGTTACTTCAAGTTATTAATTTATTTCATTTTTTTTCACTTCTAATTATTAAAGCATCTGCATGCTCAACCAGTCGACTCGTTGAAGCAGTAAAATCTTCATATATTTCTTGTTGAATGATCATCGATTCATGTACATCCTTCACTGCGCTGATCTTATATAATCATTAGAATAATAACCTACAACACCGCGACATATTCCCACCACTTGTAGAAGTGAGGGCTACAGCATAAACGAGCTATCCCCGTTTGCTCAACGGTTCTATTTCCTGACGCAAACCTTCATCTTTTATATTGATACTTGCGTTGTAATCTCAATCCAATACTATTCCACAAGCATCACATGTATATATTCTTTCTGACATAGCTTTCATATTATATGAAATACTACTTTTAGCTGCCTAGTATAAACTATGCTTCAATGGGGTATAATACAGAAATCCTTAGAGGGATTTCACATTCAGTAAGAAAAAAGCTTATGAAAAATAAAAAAACACGGAAATTAACATTCCGTGTTCTAATTCGTATTATCTTACAGGACAAGCACCTGATTCACAACCTTCAGTACCGATATCGAAGATGACTTCTTCTTTTTCATACTTCGAGATTAATGATGGTCTAAATGTCTTCATACTGTTAAGACGCTTTAAATATTCTTCTTCTTCAATAGCTTCATATGGTAGTAACTCATAGAAAGAATCATCTAGAGATAAGAATGAAACTGCCATAACATCATCCCAGTTGTTCCATACCCATTCCTCTACTTCATCCCACTCATGATTTCTAACATGAACAGTGATTGAACAGTTATGGTCTACATAATGTTCCATAAACATTTTGTAGTTCTCAAGTTGCTCAATTGCAGAAACATCATACTTAGTTCTACCTTCTGGCGCTTTTACAGGGAACTCAACAACTTTTGATGAACAAGTTTCCCAGTCTTGACCTACCTCAGGGAATACAGGATAACCCAATTCCTCGCATACTTTTACTAATGGATCATCTGCATTAATTCTTACTCTTCTAATATAATAAGGAGAATGAGAATAGTGAACACCACTAGAAACTGTAGGTAATTGTGATAAAGTACCTTCTGGTTTAACTGTCGTTACAAGAAGTGGTACATTTTTACCTAACTCAAGTGCATACATTTCAGCTTCTTTCTTAGCTACTTCACGTAACTTATTTAAAAGTTCAGCTTGTTGCTTCATAGATAGATTTACAGCGTTCACCATATCTTGCCATCCAGTTAATGAACAACCAATTAATTTATCTCTTTGTTGAACTGCATCCCACTTAGGTAACTCTAATTCAACGCATGTCATTCTATAACCAGCTCTAGCAGATAATCTTTGAGCTCTTAATAATCCTTTTTCATCCAATGTACCATTTTCTTTTACGAATGAGAATACATTGATTGTTGTAAGGTTACATAAACCTTTGTTATCAAGAAGAATCTCACCACAAGGATTTACTCCATTGAAGTTTGGTCTTCTCTTATTACCAGCTTCTGCGTTAACCCAAGCTGGTTCACCAGAATATCTCATACGCTCAATTTGCCAATGTAATCTTTCACGACTTGGCTTTTCCATATAATAAATCGAGTTATTTGACATCTGTCTATGTATAATTTCTTTATCCACAACCCACTTACCATCAACTTGCTTATAAAGACCTGATTTAGCTTCAATAGCTTCATTGTCATCAGCATCTAATAAGATGATCTCAGCAGTTCTTCTTACACCACCAACAACTACGTTTTCACCGATTATGTTAGCAATATCTAAACAATCAATTGGACGAAGTTTAATTTTCTTACCTGGGTTAAGTAAAGAAGCCTTTTTAATTGTTTTATATATTTTTTCGAACATGTTCTTAAGACTCTTATGACCTGATGCAGTACCACCAAAAGTTTTAAGTTTTTCACCCTTAGGACGAACATGATCGTAATCGATAATAATTGATGTAATATTTCTATATTCATTGTTGGCAATTAATTTAACAAATAAATCTAATGATTGAACCCAACCTTCTTTTGAATCACCAATAGTGATTTTTGCAGTATGGTTATAGAAGAATTCAATTGATGTATTATCTTCTCTTTCGTCCGGATGCATAGGAGAATAATCTTTATGAATAACCTCAAAGTCTGTTCTAATTCTTGGAATTTTCTCTACATCAGTTTTAAGAATTCTAACACCAACACCTGAACCAATCATTAATAAGTAGAAGATGTCTCTGAATGAGTCAATAGAATCTATGATTTGGAAAGAACAGTTGTAGTTTGCCATTGGATAATGTTTAGCAACATCTGTATTACCAACCCAGAATGTTCTACCAGATAAGAATTGTCTTAAGTGGAATACATTATCGAATAACTCTTCCGCTTCACTTCTTGTTGCATTCACAAGACTACAGTTGTATTCAACAGCTCTTCTAACTGTTTCCCACCAGTGTTCTCTTCTTTTTTCATCTTTTAACCAACGTGAATAAGTTCTGTAATATACGAAATTACCTAATTGTTTCATTGGAGATGGTAAATGCTTATATTTTGAGATAAAAGCATCTGTCAGTAAACGATCATCTTTATGACGCACTTCTCTTGTTCTATCTCTTTCAGATCTATAAATAATATATTGCTTAGCAACATCTTTTCTAGAAGATCTCATCAATTCGATCTCAACAATATCTTGAATCTCATCTACTGTAAGATCGTGTTCACTGTCTTTAATCTCTTGATCTACATTTGCACCTAAGTCAACCAGTAACGCTTCGTCTACACCATTTGCAGTTTCATACATCGCATTACGTATCGCTGTTAGGATTTTAGCGTTGTTATAGTCAACAACTTTACCATCACGCTTTATAACCTTTGCCATACCTTGTTTGTGCCCCCCTATTATAAATTTATCACATAAGCGCTAGAGCGCTTTATATACAATATATAGAGTATTTTCAACTATATATAGTGTTCTCACTTGCTGAACACACTATATATTGTATCACCAAATATGGGTATACACAACGACATTTGTATAGTTTTTTGACTCTTATTGACGCCTGACAGCAATAAAATCTCCAAAGCTATGTCATTCCAAGGCATAGACTAAAATAATAAAATAAAGAAAAATGATGGGTTCTATCGCCCCATCACTTTGATATTATATTAGAAACTTTGATCATCCAACCACACTAAGTATGCTTTAGACAATTCTTCCTTACTAAGACTAAGTACTTGTTTTAGCACCTCATCAGCAGTTTGTCTATTTTTTATCTCAAACTCATCATCATGAGCTGAAAAATGCCAAGATTTTCTACCAGCCACTTGAAAGAGTTTTACCATTTGGTCTCTTCCATAAACTTCAGTAATGTATTTTACGTACATATAAGAGGTATTATAAAAGCTGGCTATATCCCTAAAGGACTCACGACTATATAAGTCGTTTGATTCCAAAGATTCGATGGTATGAGACACACTCGATTTCGTCATGGATGATAGGAGTCTAGAACTCTCAAAACCATAGGCTGCTGAACCATCATACATGGCTATACCTTCAACCAACCAGATAGGCAGATTATTTTTGCACATCCTCAAAGTAATATGATGAACAAGCTCATGTTGAACGACACCAGCATAAGACTCATAAGAATAGTTTTGACCCGTATAAAGTTTCAAGGATTCATCTGGCTCAGACCATCCCGTAAAAACCCAAGGATTCGTAGGAATTGTTCTCTGTCTAAGTAATTCTTGGTCATTAAAAAGCTTCATTTCATAATCCTCTATTGGCGCCAGTGGATATAATTCACTTAGGTTGTCATAAGCATCATCAAGCATTTTCACAAAGTCTTCTAACTTCTCTTCCCCCTCCATATGTTTGACAACAAATCGGTCTGTTTTATATTCTTTGAAATAATAACCCTGATCCATCCATCTACCATCTTGGTACTTAAATAAAATTGGATAAACAAATTCAACCACATCATCTCTTATATGACTTTGTGCAATGTAAGCCACGCCACTTCTTTTGTCTATCATTTCATATGACGTTAAGACCAAGTCAACATTTGATATAGAGTCTGAAGTCATCTCATCAAACCATCTTTCTTGCTCATTGTAGTAAAATCCATTGCCAAGATTACTAATGTCTTTCATGTATTTTTTCATATCTTTATATTGAATGGCTTCATTTTTATTTTCAATTATTTCTTCAATTACATCTTCAAACTTACTGGCTATACCATCACTCGTACTTAAATCGTAGAGTCTAAGGGTCTCACCAGGATTTACGATGATCCTATTATCATTTGTATAGGCCTTTGCATTATTTGAATTATAGGAATAATCACCACTGGTATGAATAGGAATAACAGCTTGAGCACCTATTAAATCTGAAACAGTCATTGCTTCTTCTGGTCCCATATTATAGAAACCATCCATACATAACAAAGCATAATCAATAGTCAACTCTTTCATTTCAGGCATTTGATCTGTTGTAGATGTATCGCCTGAATGATAGATTACAATATCACCTATTGTAATGACAAATCCGCAGGAACTAGAAGCTGTATGATAAGAATTATAGGCAGAAACAGCTTGTATTTTTATATCACCATACTCTACAATATCACCAGCTTTTATATCAAATGGACAAGATATTTTAATACCTTCTTCTTTTAGTTTGGTTTTAGATATAACATTGTGATCGGAATGCTGGTGCGTCACTAAAACCAAATCAGCCAAGTCCTCATATTGAGATGCTGAACCTGCATAAGGATCTATGTATATAACTCTACCATCACTAATATCAATTCGTACACTAGCCCTACCCATATAGGTTAAATTAATTGCAATTTCATCTTCTATTAATTCCTCTTCATGAACAGTTGGCATTATTTCATTATTTACTTGTTGACATGATAGCAAGCATATAAATGACAAGCATAAAATCATAATAAGTTTTTTCATCTTATTTCATCCCCCTGTCCTTGAAGTAATTTAATGTTTTCACAACTTCTTGAGCCCATTTTAGACGTGCTTCATTTAAATGAATCCCTTTTTTTACACTTAAGTAGGTAATCAACTGTTTTCTCGTCGGTTCAGTGACTTGATCCATTTCCTCCTTATGACTTTCATAAGCTTCCTTTATTCTTAAATTGTAGTCACAGGCACGTTGAAAACGTTCGATGACTTCATCTATGTCCATAAGATTTGAAAAGTAAAACTTAAGCAATGATTCATCTCTAATATTAAAATCATTTACATCTATGTAGAGCCAATTTCTAAACACACTTTTGCCTTCTTCGCTTATTTCGTATAACTTGCTTGCTGGTCCTTTCTCACTAGGTAAGTCTTTTACTGTTACCCAACCCTTGTCTATAAACTTATTCATGGTTGGATAAATTTGTCCGTAAGACGTCTTCCAGAAGTGAGATAGATAATTATCAATCACTTGTTTCATCATATATCCTGTCATAGGTTTTTCCATAAGCAAACCCAATAATGCATAACCATTTGTATTCATATTAACTCCTAACTATATCTATTAGATATAGTATCATATTTTCAGAAAACTCGCAAATGCAAGCATAAAAAAAAGAGACTTGCGTCTCTTAAGCTAACTTTCTTGTATCTATTGATAAACCATTCAGAGTCACTGGCGAAAATTCACCTGACTTAATAGCTTGGATAAAATCAAACTCATTGTAGATTTCATTTTCAAACTTAGTCACATAATTTCCAATTTCACCAGGTGTATGAGCATCACTACCACCTGTTACTGGAATACCTAGAGTCCTAGCAACTTCTAGTGCTTTAACATTATCTTCATACATGGTACGTCCATTAAAGGCTTCAATGGCATCTAAGTTTAAATTAAATAATTCGTCCTTCACACCACGATTATTATGTCTATAAGGATGAGCAGCAATACAAATACCGCCTCGCTCATGTACAAATTCAATAGTTTCCTTAGCTGACATTCTCTCAGGCATTTCATCAACTCCAAAGCACAATAAATCACCATCATAAGTATAGATTTCAACACCCACTATGATAGTTATGCCATGTTTCAAAGACAAGAGTCTCGCTTGATCTCTTAAGCCTAAATCATCATGATCCGTTATACATATACCATTTAAGTTTTTATTTTTAGCATCTAATACTGCTTGTTCAATACTTAGAATGCTGTCAGCTGAATGTTCAGACTGATGTACGTGCAAATCAAATAACATCTTTCACCTCGTAAAACTATCTTACAAGAATCATTCTCATATGTACAATTGTATTTGCTGATATTACATTCATTAAGTATAAGATATTTCTATAGTAATCTATTGACGTTTTTTATCTTATAATTTCTTTTAGTTTTACCTTGTCTTAAATGATAAAGAATCCCCTGATCAGTTGAATTAATAATATAGTTCATAAAATCTTTTGCCTCTAATCGAAGACTGCCTTTAGAACATGATATTTCATCAAATAAAAGAACATCATCTCTTCTTATATATGGCCCAGATGCCATAAAAGCTACTGACTCACCTGAATGAATGGTTTGACCAGTGCAAGGTGTTGAGTGATCAGACGTCACTATAAGAAGATCTTCGAAGTCTAATAAATCCTTAATTTGATGATCTATTTCTTCTAATACACTTACCTTCAATTTAGGATCTTTTTTATGTGACGCTTCATCTGGCCCCTTGGTATGTAGATGAACGTATTCATAGTCACATGATAAGGCATAAGTTACAGCTTCATCAAAAGTTTCATAGTAATAAAAATCTAATCCAACATAATCAGCTAAACCCTTCAATAGCTTGGAATGACCTACTAGAACACCTTTCATGCCATTAACTTGTTCAAATGTAGGTACCTCTTTGTATATCCCTGCCCATTTGGTCATAACTATGTTGACTGGATTTACACGGTCCTTATTTATTGAGTGATTATGCAAGAAATCATAAGAATGACGTATAAACTTATTCACTGCAATTGCCAGTGTTTTCACATGTTCGGCTTCAGTTTCAAATGCTTCTACAGCCATAACATAATTATGAGAAAAAGGATCACTATCTGAAAGTTCGTCGGATAAGTTTTCACCTGAAATGACAACAAAACCATGACTGTCATAAGAGTGAATACATTCAAAGTCATATCCATCTATAGTCATAGATAATTCATCTATAAAACTTGCAATTTCTTCATCTGAAAGTCCAGGTACAAATCTATGTTGGAGTTTAAAACCACAATCCTTAATGACTTGTGCAAAGGAACATCGTAGATATAGCCTACCATCTTGAGGATTCAACACCTCTCCAATTGCATCAATGATACTTCTGTTTGGATACTGATTTATCTTATAGCCAAACATAAGAAAATGAGCTAGGTCTGTACCGAGCTGAACACCTTCACTATAAGGTGTTAATAAGCCACACTGCCCCTGTCTTGCAAGCCTATCTAGATTTGGTGTATTAGCATAAGCCAATGGTGTCTTGTCATCTAGAATACTATAAGATCTATCTGAAGCACCATCTAATAAAAGTGTTATACATTTCATATAATATCCTTTATTTCATCTTCTAGTTCTTTTATAGAGATTTTGTCTTCCATATATGCACCCATCAATAAGCCAACAGGCTTAAGGTATTGTGCAATATATACTTTTAATTGTAATATATCATAAACCGCTTGGCCTTTTATGCCTCTGTAGTTCCCACTTAAAACACATTTAGGATGATCTTTCCCCTCCGACCAATCCCAGCCAATCAAAGATTCAACCATATCACCAGAAGCTTCATTTTGTAATGGAATCATCAAATCATAGCCTAACTCCTTCATGATATACTTATAAGCTTCTAAACTATCATGTAGCTGATTGACCTTAATACGACCATCATGAGATTCTCTCTCTCCCGAAATAATCTTTCTAGAAAAATGCTTTGCATATTTTATTTTTGTGATATGAAAATATAAGTGACAAGCAACACAAGGATTATAAAACTTAAATCGATTCACCAGTTCTGTCACAAAACGTCCATTGACTAGATGCCAAAGTTTATTCTCATTGTATTCATGCAGTGGATATAAAGTTTTACTGTCGCCATACAAATCTTTTACCCGTTCTTGTAATTTTATATAATTGTCATATAAACTGTCATAATCTCCATACTCTGTACCTGCAAAAGTCGCTACCGGCAAAACATAATTAACATTATCTGCCTCTAAGGCTTTTAATATCGCAGCTACGCTGTCTCGACCAGAAAACTCTCCAATCACTGTCCCTTTATCATATAAACTTGGATCAAATGTCTTTAATGCATTAGTAATCATAAAATGCCTCCTTAACATATTATACAATCAAACAAAAAAATAAAAAAGATAGCATAAGCTATCTTTAAAAAAACAAGCAACGTCTTACTTTCCCAGGGGGTCGCCCCCCAAGTATCATCAGCGCTAAGAAACTTAACTTCTGTGTTCGGGATGGGAACAGGTGTAGCCTTCTTGCTATAGTTACTTGATTATGTGGCTGGGGATACAGGATTCGAACCTGTGCATAGTGGAGTCAAAGTCCAGTGCCTTACCGCTTGGCGAATCCCCAATTAAAAAAAAACCGGCAACGTCTTACTTTCCCAGGGGGTCGCCCCCCAAGTATCATCAGCGCTGAGAAACTTAACTTCTGTGTTCGGGATGGGAACAG
>Ga0070724_10002213_pt1 | contig 10971 bp, 9 predicted proteins | sample tdDd001_FD_67278 | JGI IMG/M metagenome (GOLD analysis project Ga0070724, IMG submission 67278) | Marine sediment microbial communities from the Atlantic coast under amendment with organic carbon and nitrate - tdDd00.1 | ecosystem: Environmental > Aquatic > Marine > Coastal > Sediment | place...
TGTGCAGTTGGTTTGTGCTTAGGTGATGCACTACCTCTAGCTCTTGGAGTAAACCTCTTAAGAACTGGACCTTTGTCAACTCTTGCAGATGTAATTACTGCTTCTTCTGGCTCTAAACCAGCGTTTGCTACTGCAGAAGCAATTACTTTAGAAATGATTCCTGCTGCTTTGTTTGGAGTGAACTCTAAAGATGCGATAGCGTACTCAGCGTTCATACCTTGAACTTCTCTAGCAATTAATCTTGCTTTAGTAGGAGAAAGTCTAATAAATTTTAATACTGCTTTACCCATTATTACGCCTTCTTCTGTACAGAGCCTTTGTGACCCTTGAATGTTCTAGTTGGTGCAAATTCACCTAATTTGTAACCTACGTGGTTTTCTGTAATATTTACAGGCACGAAGTTTCTTCCATTGTGCACGTTAAAAGTTAAACCAATCATATCTGGTAAAACTACTGATCTTCTTGACCATGTTTTAATTGGTTTTCTATCGTTATTTTCGATAGCGTTGTTTACTTTTTTAATTAGGTGCGCGTCTACGAATGGACCTTTTTTAATTGATCTTGCCATATCTTAAACCCTTACTTCTTTCTTCTTGAAATGATTAGTTTGTCACTAGCTTTTTTCTTTCTAGTTTTGTAACCTTTAGTTGGCATACCCCATGGAGTAACTGGATGTCTTCCTGAGTTAGTTTTACCTTCACCACCACCGTGTGGGTGATCGATTGGGTTCATTGCAGAACCTCTAGTTTGAGGTCTAATACCTAAGTGTCTAGTTCTACCTGCTTTACCGATTACCATGTTAGAGAAATCTTCGTTTCCAACGATTCCTACAGTTGCCATACAAACACCTAAGATTTTTCTCATTTCACCAGATGGAAGTCTCATAATTACATACTTGTCTTCTCTACCCATGATTTGAGCGTATCCACCAGCAGATCTAGCGATTTGACCACCTTTACCTGGTTTCATCTCAATGTTATGAACCATTGTACCAACAGGGATGTTGATTAATCTCATAGCGTTACCTGGTAAGATATCTAAACCAGATTCAGCAGCAGCAACTTTATCACCTACTTTTAATCCAGAAGGTTGTAAGATATATCTCTTATCACCATCAGCGTAAGTTACTAAACAAATTCTACAGTTTCTGTATGGATCGTACTCAACAGTTGATACAGTACCCTCTACACCGAACTTGTTTCTTTTGAAATCAATAATTCTATATAATTTTTTAGCACCTGCTTCTTTGTGTCTAGAAGTGATTCTACCGTTATTATTTCTACCAGCTGAAGCTTTTACTCTTACAAGTAAAGATCTTACTGTTGGTTTAGAAGTAATATCAGAAGTATCCATAACAGACATGAATCTTCTTGCAGGAGTTATTGGTCTAAATTTTTTAATTGCCATCTTCTATACTCCTTAAGCTGATAGGTTCGCTATTTCAGCGCCCTCTGGTAATGTAACGTAGAATTTTTTGAAATCAGGTCTTTTACCTAATTTTCCTCTAAATCTTTTAACTTTACCGTTTTGTCTTAAAGAATTAACTTTTGATGGAGTTACACCAAAGTACTCTTTAAATACTTCTTTTAAACCGTTTTTAGTCATTCTTGGACTAGTTTGAACAACGATTACACCATTTTCTTGAAGCTCAATCGTTTTTTCTGTGTATAATATTGCTTTAATATCTGTAATATCTGCCATCTTAAGCCTCTTTTGTTAATGCTTCAAATACTGATTTTTCAATTAGTACTGAGTGATATGCAGCAAGTACGTAAGCGTTTACTTCTTGCTTTTCAATCATATAACAGTTTTTAACGTTTCTAAACGCAAGGTAAGTCTTTTCATCAATTGAATCAACAACGATTAAAGTATCTCTTTGGTTTAACTTGTTTAATACTGCAACTGCATCTTTTGTTTTACCTGATTCAACAGATACTGAATCAGTAACAAATAATGAACCATTGTCTGCTTGAGCATTTAAAGCGAATTTTAATGCTAAAGCTTTTTGCTTTTTGTTAATTTTTTGGTTGTAGTTTCTCTTAGTAGGACCAAATACTTGACCACCACCAACGAATAAAGGAGATCTTTTAGAACCCCATCTAGCACCACCAGAACCTTTTTGAGCTTTAGGTTTTTTACCACCACCGCTTACTTCAGATCTGTTTTTAACTCTAGCAGTGTTTGCTCTTTGTGACGCTAAGTAAGATTTAGCATATAAGTATAAGTTATGAGCATTAATTTCTGCATAACTTGATGGTAACGCTAATTCACCATTGTTTTCAAAATTTTCGTTTAATACTACTGCATTACTCATTTAGCAACCTTTACTCTTCCTAATCTACCATTTGGTCCTGATACTGAACCTTTTACAACTAAAATTCCAGTTTCAGCGTCAAATGATACTACGTCATTTTTAACACTAACGTTTGTATTTCCGTATTGTCCTGGCATTTTCTTACCTGGCTGAACTCTACCTGGCCATTCTGCATTACCGATTGAACCAGTTCTTCTACCCATTCTGTGACCGTGTGATGCTCTACCACCAGCGAAGTTCCATCTTTTAACTCCACCTTGGAAACCTCTACCTTTTGTTTTAAAAGTAGATTTTATAACAGCACCTTCTACTAATGCAGAAGTATCTAAGTCACCAGCTTCAGTGTTTGTTACATTTACAGTTGCAAATCTATTAAACTCTTTAGATAGACCGTATTTTTTTTGTTGACCTTCAATAGCTTTATTGAATTTCTTTCCGTTGCTGTAAGAAACGATTGCTACACCGTCAGTCACTTCACAAACTTTAGTTTCAAGAACTTTTAAAAGTGTAACAGGCGTTGCAGGAACTGAAACAGTTCTACTCATACCGATTTTTTCTACGATAAATTCCATTCTTTACCCTTTCTTCTTATTCTTGACCCATAGATCTAACTTCAACATCAACTTCAGGAGCTAAGTCAAGTTTCATTAATGAATCTACAGTATCTGGAGTTGCAGCAATGATATCAATCATTCTTGAGTGAACTCTGATTTCAAATTGCTCTCTAGAATCCTTGTTTACGTGAGGACCTTTAAGAACTGTATATCTTCTGATTTTCGTTGGAAGAGGGATTGGACCTCTTAACTCAGCACCAGTTCTTTTTACAGCTTCAACAATTGAAGCAACACTTCTGTCTAAAACTCTATGATCGTAAGCTTTAAGCTTTAATCTGATTTTTTCCATTTTTTTCCTTTAAAGAACTCGTTAGACGTACCGAAAAAGCACTCTAACCACATTTAGTGGACGCGGATTATAACTTAAAATGATTTAAATGTCAAGTATTATGGGCTTTTGGTAGAAAAAACATCTATTTTATTTCCTTTTAAAAAGGATAACTATATTGTTTTTAGATACTTTTTAAGTAAATACTCAGTTTTAACCTTAAATGAGAGTTTTATTTCTATTTGGAAACAAACTGTATAACTATTTGAATATATGGGCTTATTAGGCTTTTATAATTAACCTATAATTAAAATGAGACTTTGGTGTTTAATTCTATTACTTACAATATTTAATAGTTTATATTAAATACATATATACTATATCTATTTTGATATCTTAGTTCTTATTAAATATATTTTATTTTTTAATAACATAAAAGTGTTATAGTACTTTTTTATGTTATTATTATATTTACGATTGATACAAATTTATAAGTTATAAATCTTATTTTAAATAGATTTAGTGATGTTTACAGTAACAAAGGAGTTACTATGAGACAATTACTTTATGTTTTATTTATTATGTTTTTTTTCTTACATAATTTATATGGAAACAAACTAGAAAAAATTTCTTTACAACTTTTATGGTTAGATCAGTTTCAGTTTGCTGGATATTATATGGCAAAAGAGAAAGGCTTCTATAGAGATGTTGGTCTTGATGTTACAATTAAACCTTTTAAGAAAGGTATACTAACAGTAGATGAAGTTATAGAAAATAGATCTGATTATGGTATTGCACGTTCATCTTTATTAATTGACAGAAGTAATGGAAAAAAAGTTGTTGCACTTGCAGCAATTTATCAATCTACTCCTATTGTACTTATTGCTAAAAAAGATTCTAATATTAAAACTATCGAAGATATAAAAGATAAAAGTATTATGCTTACAGATAATGCATTAGGTAATACTTCTTTGCGTGCAATGATAATGTCCCGAGGTTTAACTTTTTCACAAACTAAAGTTGAAAAACATAGTCTTGATATAAATGATTTGATTAACAATAATATAGACTTAATGTCTGCGTATAGTTCTAATGAACCATATGTTTTAAAAAAGATGGGTATTGATACTGTAGTTTTTGCTCCTAAGGATTATGGTTTTAAATTCTATGGAGATATATTATTTACAAGTGAGAATGAACTTATTAATAACCCATCAAGGGTTAAAAAATTTACTGAAGCTTCATTAAAAGGATGGAGTTATGCTTTTGATAATATAGAAGAGAGTGTTGAGTTAATACAAAAAAAATACAATATTCAAAATAAATCAAAAGATGCACTTATATATGAAGCATTAGAATTAAAGAAACTTGCTTACTTTGAGACAAATAAAATTGGCTCTATAGATAAAGATAATATACGTAGGATTTCTGATATATATAAAGTATTGGGTTTAACTAGTGAAGATTTAAACGCAAATGAGTTTGTTTATGATAAAAACAAAATTATACTAACAAAAAAAGAAAGACTGTTTTTAAGTACCCTTAAAAAACTGAAAGTTCATAATGAAATGAACTGGCCTCCATACAATTTTAATAACTTGGATCAACCAAAAGGTTTTTCAATTGATATAATGAATTTAATTGCAAAAAAAATGGGTATTGATATTGAGTATATAAGTGGTTATTCATGGAATGAGTTTTTAGAACTTATTAAAAACAAAGATATTGATATTATGTTAAATATAGTAAATACTAAAGAGCGTCGTGAGTTTATTAAGTTTACTACCTCTTATGGACAAACCTTACCTTCAATATTTGTTTTAAAAGATGAGAATAGATTTGATTCATTAAAAAGTCTTGAAGGAAAAACAGTTGCTATTCCAAAAGGCTTCTATACTCAAGGACTATTAGAAGAAAAGCATCCTAAGATAAAACTTCATTTAACAAAAGGTATATTAGAAGCATTAAAAGCTCTAATGTTCAAAAAAGTTGATGCAGTTGTTACAGATTATGGTGTTGCTATATATCTAATGGAAAAAAATGGTATCACTACAATTAAAGCAATAAATCCTGTTGAAGATAGAAGTTTTAGAAGTCCTTTAAATATTGGTGTTAGAGATGATATGCCAATGCTTAGAAATATTTTACAAAAAGGACTTGAACAAATTTCAGAAGAAGAGTTTATCCAACTACGTAGAAAATGGTTTGGAAGTATATTTTATGAAGAGACAAAAAACTCATCAAAAATAGAGTTTACTGATGATGAAAAAAAATTCTTTAAAAATAAAAAAGAGATTATTGCATGTATTGAATCAAATAGAATGCCCTACTCTAATTATAGTTCAAATAAATATATAGGAATTACTCCTGATTATTTAAAAGTTTTTAGTAAAGAATTAAATACTCCTATAAAAATTTTAAATACTAATTCACAAGCTCAGTCAAATAATTATATAAGAGAAGACAAATGTGATATTCTACCTGCGACAGTAATTATTCCAGATTACTTAAAAGAGTTTAAATACACAACTGAATACCTTTTTTCACCCTTAGTTATTGCAACAAAAATAGATAAGCCATTTGTATCTGATATTGATGATTTAGAAAATAAAACAATTGGTGTTATTGAAGGAAGTGCTTATAAAGAGAACCTTTTAAACTACAATCCAAGACTAAAAATAAAAACATTTAGAACTATAAATGAAGGTTTATTTGCAGTAAATAAAAATCAAATATTTGGACTTGTAGATGCACTATCTACAATTAGTTACAACATAAGTAAAGAACAACTTCATAATATAAAAATTGCAGGAAAATTAAATGATAGTTGGAACTTCCGTATCGCAACAAAAAAAGAAACGCCTGAATTAATCTCTATTTTTCAAAAACTAATTAATAATATTGATATAAATGAGCATGATAAAATTCAGAATAAATGGAGTTCAATCAAATTTGAACAAGGCTTTAATTATAGTCTATTTTTTAAAATAGCACTTGCTCTTGTAACAATTTTAATTTTTATAATTTTATATCTATGGAATGTAAAACTAAAAAAAGTTATAAGAAAAAGAAAAAGAATAGGAAAAGAGCTTGAAAACTCTATTAAAAACTTTCAGACATTAGTTAACTCTACAATAGAAGCACTACTAATATTAGATGAGAATCATAATTGTATAGAAGTGAATGATTCTGCTGTAAAACTATTTAAAGCCCAAAAGAAAGTTAATCTTCAAAATAAAAATATTTTTGATTTAATTGCTAAAGATTCTATTGAAAAAGTTAAAGAGAATATTATCTTAGAGAATAACACTCCTTACGAAGTAAATTTAATTAAAAATGACGGAACAGTCTTCCCTGCATTAGTAAAAGGTCAAAATAGTATAAGAGACAATCAAACTATACGAATTGCATCTATTATTGATTTAAGTGAATTAAAACAAAAAGATAAACTATTACAACAACAATCCAGTCTTGCACAAATGGGTGAAATGATTAGTATGATTGCTCACCAATGGAGACAACCATTAGGAGCAATTGCATCAACTGCAATAAATGTAAAAACAAAAATGGCATTAAATGTTTTTGATTTAAATACTAAAGAAGGTAGAGAAAATCACCTTGCTTTTTTAGATGATACATTCTCAAAAGTTGAACTATATGTAAAAAACCTATCAACAACAATTGATGATTTTAGAAGTTTTTATAAACCAAATAAAAAGAAAGAGATTATTGAAATAAATAAACCAATAAAACAAGCACTAAATATTATTGAAGCCTCATTACAATCAAGAGGAATAAATGTTGATGTAGATTTAAAATCTACTGCAAAAGTTGAAATATATAATAATGAGATGGTACAGGTTATTTTAAATTTAATTAAAAATGCACAAGATAATTTTGAAGAGAACAATATAAAAGATCCTGAAATTTGTATTTGGTCAAAAGATTTGGATGATAAAACTATTATGGAAGTTATTGATAATGGTTCTGGTATGAGTTCAGATATAATAAATAAAATTTTTGAACCTTATTTCTCTACTAAAGATTCAAAGAATGGAACAGGACTTGGTCTTTATATGTCAAAGATCATTATAGAAGAGCATCATAATGGGACATTAGAGGTAGAATGTAAAAACAATAAAACATTCTTTACAGTTACTCTTAGTTATATACAAAAGGCTTAATATGGATATTAATAAATTAGTAGAAACAACAAAAAAATATAATGTTTTATATATAGAAGATGATGTTCATGTACAACAAGATACAAAATCAATTTTTGAAAGTCTATTTTTCTCAATTGATATTGCAAATGATGGATTAGAAGGTCTTGAAAAATATAAAGATTATTACAATAAAAGAAAAAACTACTATGATTTAGTCATTAGTGATATAAATATGCCAAATATGGATGGCATTATAATGAGTGAAAAAATCCTTGAGTTAAACAATAAACAATTAATCTTAATTCTATCAGCATACAATGATAGTGATAAGCTAGTAAAACTAATTGATATTGGTATATCAAACTTTATTCATAAACCAATTGAATTAAATCTACTAGTAGACATTTTAAGTAAAATTTCTAAAAGTATTACCGAATCAAAAACTTTTGAAAAAAATATTGATGAAATAAAAAGACTCAATGAGGAGTATAATAATACTATTAAAAACTATGATAAATTTGTTATTGCAGCAAGAACAGACTTATTAGGAAACTTTGTTGATATTAGTGAAGCATATGAAATTATCTCTGGGTATAAAAAAGAGGAATTAATTGGTAAGAGTGCAAATATTTTAAGACATAAAAACACCTCCGATAAAGTTTACTATGAGATGTGGAGTGATATTCAAAATGGAAAGATTTGGGCAGGAGAAATACAAAACAAAAAGAAAAATGGTGATCCATACTGGATAAGCTCTGTAGTATATCCATATATGGACAAAAATCACAATGTCATAGGATACAATGCAATATCTGAAGATATCACAAAACAAAAAGAGATAGAACAGCTCTCTTCAAAACTACAAATAAAAAATGAAAAGATAAAAGATTTACTTGATAATACTGAACAAGGTTTTTTATCTTGTTCAAAAGATATGTTAATTGAAAAAGATTACTCATTAAAATGTGAGGAATTATTAGAAGTAGATTTAGAAAATAAAGATATTTCAACTTTACTATTTAGTAATGACGCAACAAAAAAAGAGACCTTTAGATTTGGTTTTAATCTTTTAGTCAATGAAAACAATATATCAAATAAAGAAGATATTCTTTCTTTAATGCCTAAAGAACACAATATAAATAACATAGTTTTAAAAATAGAATATAAAATATTAGCTGATCAAAGAATAATGCTTATTCTTACAAATATTACTAAAAACAAAAAACTTAAAAACCAACTTGAAAATGAACGAGTTATTTATAGAATGATTATTGCAGTTATTGTTAACAGTAATCAGTTTTGGGAAATAAAAGAAGATTATTGTAAATTTATAAAAAGCTTAGAGAGTGAACAAATAGATTTAAATTTTAAAGAGAGTAAACTTCCAAAAATTCTATACAAGCTGCATACATTCAAAGGACTATTTTCCCAAAAAGAGCTAATTTATACTCCAGAAGCAATTCATGAGTTTGAAGATGTTCTACACAAGATCTCTTATAATAATATTTCAGAAAAAAGTATAAATGAGATTATCTTAACAAATAAACTAAAAGAGTCTTTAAATAAAGATATCTTCTTAATTACAAATATTCTAGGAGAAGAGTTTTTAGATCAAAATTCTTACTTGAAAATTAATATAACTAGTCTTGAAAGTATTGAAAATAAAATTAAATCTATGATATATGATCATAATATAAATGAGAATAGTTTAAATGGTTTATTAGATGATATCTCTTCATTGAGGAATCATCACCTAGTAGATATATTAAACGCATATGCAAAACAAGTACATCTATTAGCAAAAAAACTTTCAAAAAAAATTCATAGAATTAAAATCCATTGTGACAAAGATATCCTAGTTGATAAACATATTTCGGGTTTTGTTAGATCTTTAGTTCACATATTTAGAAATACAATAGTTCATGGTATAGAAATGCCTGAGACTAGAACTCTAAATAAAAAAAGTAAATATGGAAACATCTCTTGTAATGTAATAAAAAAAGAAAACATGCTTATTATAAAAATAAAAGATGATGGTGTAGGATTAGACTTTGATTTAATAAAAGATAAAGCAGTAGAAATAGGTTATACACAAGACAATGAAGATGATTCTCAAAATGAAAAATTAATTAACTTCATTTTTAACAATAATTTAAGTACCTATGATGATAAAAATGAATTTGCTGGTTGTGGAGTTGGACTTAGTGCAGTAAATGAAGAGTTAAAGAAAATTAATGGTACATATAAAGTTAAAAGCAAACCTAATAAAGGCGTAAAACTAATATTTAAAATACCAATGAAAAAGGATTTATAATGATTACTATACTTATAGCAGATGATTCAAAAGTTATACGTTCAAATATGAAAAAAATTCTTAATGAGTTGGGCTTTTCTAACATAATAGAAGCATATGATGGAGAAGATGCAGTTAAAAAATATATTAGAGAGAAACCTACCCTTACATTTTTAGATGTATCAATGCCAAAACAAAATGGTTTAGAAACTCTTAAAGCAATAAAAAGAGTTGATGCAATGGCTAAAATTGTAATGGCTACAACTAATGGTGAGGAAAAAGTTGTGATGGAAGCTATTTTACATGGCGCAAAATCATATGTATTAAAACCCTTAACATGTGAAAATGTTAAAAGTTCTATAACTAGAACATTTCCAAATATGTTCTAATTATTATCTAAATGAAAAGGATATATCATGTCAGATATTCAAAAAATATATCAAACTTCAAAAGACTTAGATATACTCTATATAGAAGATGAACATGAGCTTCGCAATGAAACAAAAAATATTTTTGAAGATTTTTTTCAACTTGTTGACTTAGCTTATGATGGTAAAGAAGCATTAGAAAAATACAAAAACTACTATAATAAAAATGAAAGATATTATGACTTGATTATAAGTGATATAGAAATGCCTAACTTAAATGGTATAGAATTAAGTGAATCTATTCTTAAAATTAATCAAGAGCAAGTAATTATAATTTTATCAGCACATAATGACTCTAAATACTTAACAAAATTAATAAATATAGGTATAAACTTTTTTATTCAAAAACCTTTAGAGTATGAATATATACTAAATGTATTTTCAAAAACTTGCGAAACTATAAAAAATACAAAAATAGCAAAAAACTATTTAAAAGAAACCGAAAAACAAAATGATTTTTTACAAAATATAAATGAAGAATTAGAAAAAAAAGTAAGAATAAGAACTCAGGCTTTAGAGAATCAATTATATTACGATAAATTAACAAACTTATATAGTCAACACTCCCTATTAAGAGATTTTAAAAAGATTAACTCTTCAACTTTAATCATAGTAAATATTGATTCTTTTCAACAATATAATAACCTCTATGACTTTGAAGTTGGAAATGAGATCTTATTGCAGTTTGTTAATTGTCTAAAAAAGTTTAATAAAGATAATAACTATAGACTTTACAGACTTTATAGTGATAGTTTTGCACTATTAAAAAACTCAAATGAAAATAATAAAGAGATAATTACAGACGAAGTAATTAAATTAAAAGAGATTATTGAATCCTTTGATTATTACGCAAATAAAGAGAATGAATATGTAAAAGTAAATGTGACT
>Ga0070724_10002218_pt1 | contig 10952 bp, 8 predicted proteins | sample tdDd001_FD_67278 | JGI IMG/M metagenome (GOLD analysis project Ga0070724, IMG submission 67278) | Marine sediment microbial communities from the Atlantic coast under amendment with organic carbon and nitrate - tdDd00.1 | ecosystem: Environmental > Aquatic > Marine > Coastal > Sediment | place...
AAACTACTTTTGGTGACGCGTTCCCATCTTTATAAAACCCTGCGAAATATGGACGCATGGTAGTTTCTGTATTTATAGTACTATTTAAGTCATAACAACCATCTGTATCAGCACCTGTCGCGCCAGCACCTACGTATATAAGACCTTGTTCTATACATTTTTTATGCCCGCCAATAGAGCTATTTAACGTTTTATTTTGATCTTTTATAACTTCAATTGCTGCATTATTTGTTTGATGCAACGATAAATCATCATTTGTTTTTATAGGCAGTCTCGGATTATCAACAGCATAAGCATTTGATGTTAATGCTAATAGCAAAATAATAAATCTCATATTTTTAGCTTCTTTATCTATTATTATTAAAATATTTACACCTATATTTTAACCATTTTATAGTAAGTTTAGCAACTGTTCTATTAATTTTTTATCAATATTATACATATTTTTTAGTATTTTGCCTAAAACTGCTGATGTCGCACCTTCAAAATCAGTATTCTCACCTGCTGATTGCTCAAAAGCAGAGCCAAAACAAATATTTTTATAATTTTCAATAATTGACGCATAATAAGCAAAATCAATATCTGGTCTAATTAAAATTTTGATATTATTTTCTTTAATAAAATCAATCTCTTCTTGAGTTTTTATTACCTCTGTATAGACAAAATCTATTTCAGATAAGTCATATTCATCAAAAATTTCTTTCCATAAACTAATTGAACAGTTATTACCTAAACCTAAATAAATAACCTTTTCAGCCTCCTGGCCCATATCTAATAATTTAAGGTTCATTTCTTTCTGCTCTTCAAATGTATAGCTATCATTTTCAGCAAATGATGAGTAAATACCTCTAATATAATTTTTTTGAGGTAAGATTAAAGCAAACTGATCTAAATAAGAAACTGTATCATAGTTAATATTTTGTGCTAAAATACCGGTTATAATACTAATATTCTCTTTTTCCAATTCTTTTGGCTGTAAATTAAGCAAGTGATCAATATTATCTAAAGGAATGAAGTTATTTACTTTTAAAGTTAAATCAATTCGCTCTATTTCAATATCAAATTCTTTAGATACAAATTCTTTAATATATTTTTCAGCATCATTTTTAATATTCACTACATCTTCAACATGCACTCTATGATTTGATTTCACAGAAAAGCTATCTAAAACTTTAATATGATACATACTATTTAAAGACTTTTTAGTTCCTAAAGAACCTTTTTCAACATCTTCTTGCTGTTTCTTTTCATCGTCTTTCTTTTTATCATCATCAATTTTTTCAACCGCTACTGCATTTTGACGGTTAACATTGGCAACCTTCGAGTTTTCATCAAATTCTGAGCCTTCAGCTCCATCATTAAATGCATCGCTACTCATTAGTTTTTGCATTTGTTCAGCAATATCTTCATCTGCAAGAGCCTCAGCAAGCATTGCTTTTGCTTCATCTAAAGTAGATTTCTTTTTACCTTTTTTATCATTAGCAGCTTCAGCTACACCAATAATATTTATGGCACCTGATTCATCAGGATTTTCTTCACCTTTAATTGTTTTTTGAAGATCTGATAAACTAACGCCACCTGGAAGCTTACTATTAATATTTGCAACTAAATCTTCAGCAGCGCCTTGCATTACTAAGTTTTTAGAACCTAACAGGTCTTGTACTGCTTTTTCTGCTTTTTCTGCTTTTTCTTTTTCTTCTGCAGACATTTCAGCTACACGCGCTTGTGTAGCTGCAAATGCAGCACGCTCTTGAATAGCTCTTTCTGCATCTTGACGTTGTTTTTGCATCCCTTTTAACTGACTTGATGCAATAGCTACTGAATCAGCATTTACAGCTGGTGCAGCTGCCGATCCTCCGCCACCACTAGCGCCACCTGCTGCAACGCCTTCATCCTTACCACCTTTTTTAGCAGATGATTTATAAGCAATAACAGAGCTTCTTGATGAACCACACTTTGAGCACTGACCACCAACGATACCATCACGGTGTTTAATACAGGCAACAGTTCCACAGTCATTACATTGTAATAATTTTAAAACATCTAATGTTGGGTTTGGATGGTTTGGAAATGCTCCACATCTATAACAAGCCGCTGTCATTTTTTATACTCCTATTTAATACAGTTTTTAAATAATCTTCTAAAGTTTTCTGTTGTAATTCTAGCCATATCTTCTACTGGTGTATGATGAATATCTGCTAAAGTTTGTAATGTATTATTTGTCATTACTGGCTCACATTCTTTACCTCTAAATGGAACTGGCGCTAAAAATGGTGCATCAGTTTCAACTAAAAGAAGGTTTTTAGGAACAAGTCTAAAGCTATCTCTTACATTTTCTGACTTTTTGAATGTTAAAATCCCAGATGCAGATAAATAAATATCGTTTTTTACAGCATATTCCGCTAAGCGAATATCTGATGAGAAACAATGGAAAATTGTTTTAAAGTCATACTGTTTTCTCATTTCATCTAAAATAGCTATTGTATCATCTTCAGCATCACGAGTGTGAACTACTAAAGGTAAGCCTAACTTTGAAGCTGCTATAATATGATTTTTAAAACTTTGCTTTTGCTGTTTACGATCTGAATGGTCATAAAAATAATCTAACCCTGTTTCACCAATAGCCACTGCGCTCATTGATTTTGCGAATTGCATAATTTGCTCAACTGAAAGAAGTTCGTTTTCAGCCTCATGCGGGTGAATACCAAAGGTACATAGAACATTATTATATTTTTTTGTAATTGCTTTAATTTCATCAACATCTGCAAGCTCTGTGCAGATAGTAAGCATATACTTAACACCGTTATCTTTAGCGTTTTTTAATACTGTATCTAAGTCTTGTTTTATCTTGTTTAAGTGGCAATGAGAATCAATTACCATATTTTCAGTTTTTAAAAAGCTTTTCATAATATTCCTTATTTTCTATTTGATACTAGTTATAATATACGCTTCTAGCTATTTTTGTCAAATACTTCTAAGTAAATTTACCTAAAAACAACATCTTAGAAAAAACCTATATTTCACTAGGTTATTATATTTAGTAATAGCACTTGAAATCACTAACATTTTGTATCATATTATTAGGTATAAGAAAATTTTATACACATCTCCCGTTTTGGAGGCTACAATGATAAGTCAAGAAGCCCTTAATCTCCAAGCTGACCCTGCTGTGGTTCAATTTTTAGAAAAAATATTAGCTAATGAAAAAGAATTACAAGATTTATCTTCTAATTCTGAACCTGATACTGAAGAGGTTATTGAAAATACTCTCGCTATAGAACTAGCAACATTAGCATTAAAGTATTTTAATGCTATAGGCCTGCAATATACTCATAAATACGAATACGATTTAATATATCTTATTACAAGAAATAACACATATATCAGAAACTCGAAACTTAAAAAAGAAATTTTACGCATAAAAAAACTTCGATATCAAAGCCATTTTAAAAAAGGCCATAAATATCATTTTGATTATGCGGTTGGCTGTATGCTACGCTGTGTTTTTGATGTATTCTTATATGAAAAACCTGAAGACTTCAAATTTTATAAATCTGGTGACTTAGGTGAATATCTAACATACCCTATTGATGAGAAAACAATACCTGAAATTTGTAAAAAATATAATAGCGAAAAAAACGGTAAAGATGTTGGTGAAAAAATTTCCTCAGGAACAATTTTTAAACGATCTGACACTGGCCTATAACCTAACAAAAGAAAAAAAAGAGACCTTCGAGTCTCTTTTTTCTTGAAATATATTAAAAATTGACTATATTAGTGTCTTGCAACACTTTTTTACTGTTTTTTTGAAACTGAAGGATCATAAATATAATGACAACTCTAATGAATGCAAATCATAACACTTTATCACTCTCTTCTGATTTAAACTTAGATAACATTTGGTTTAAAGATGCCATAGTCCATCTTAAACAAAAATGTGACATTCTTAAACTGCTTGACCTATTTAGTTCATCTGAACCAGATCGAATCAAACAGTGCATTAAATCTCTACCTAATGAGATTTCTAATACCCTAATGACAGCACTTGATAAAAAACAAAGCATGTCAGAACACTTTGAAGCATCTCATCTTGGATCCGATTCATACAAGTATAAGCAAGAGCTTTTAAATTTAATTTACACTAACTGCTATGAAGACTCCCTTTGTATCCGATCTAATGGGCTAACAGGAACTGAATTTTCAAACAATGATTATGAACAAGCCTTAGCTAATCTAAAAGAAGCTGTCTTTAGACATCTGAAAATTGAGAACTCTTTCTATACAGAGAACCAATATAATTTAGGCAACGTAATTCATTGTCTAGAAAATAACAACTTTGAACCTTCTGATAAACTGTATCCAAGCCTCAAAGTTGCTTTTGAATTATTAAACTCACTACAAAATCAAGACCTTGAGCTAACCAGTGTAGATCCTATTTCTTCATTTTTTGCAAAAAAAGAAAGAAGCTCATCTGATAACGTAGCCGTGCTTTTAAGATCTATTAGAAGATTTTATATGTCTAAATAAAACCTAAAATAACGATATCGAAAAAGGAGCCTTACGGCTCCTTTTTATTTGTTCGTAAAAATAGTCTTCAAGAAACTAGTCTTCAAGCAAAATATCATAAATAGCTTGATAATAAAGCTTTTTATCTACTAGTTTGCCTTCTTTAAATTTTTTGTAATTACCATTATAAAATATTAAAAGACCTGGCTGAATAGAGCTTTCTTTTGCAAATAAAAAGCTATCTACTACAGCCAAGCTAAAGCTCTTTATTTTATTTGAAACTAGACCCATAAGTGCAATTCGCACCTTTTCTATAATCATTTCAGTTTCATCATCAAAATCATTACCCATTTCACGATCAAACCGAGGCTCTAGCTTTTTAAAAACAGCTACTGCATCATCTTCGCTTACCCACCCTTGTCTCAGAGCCTTGATAAACTCAAACTGTTCAGTATAAGAGTCATCATCTCTGCAAAGGTAGGTATCTTCCATGTATTTAATAACAACACTACTGACACAGGCCAATAGTCGCTGTTTTTGACTTTCTGTCAAGCGATGAGAGAAACATCTTACCACCTCACCTACATCTTTTGGCTCTAAGTATTGAACTACTTCGCTTACACTAAAGCGCTTAGAGCAGGAAAATTTTTCTTCAATAAAGACCGCTTCAAGACTTCTAAAGCAACTAACTACTTCAAAAACTGTCATTGTTGGTACGCTATTAGATACTTGTTCCATAACTAACCTCCTAAAAAGGTATTGAGACTTGGTTAGTATTTATATAGTTATTATTATATAATATTTCAATATGTACGATAAAAAAGGAGCCGAAAGGCTCCTTTTTATTTATTTGTAAAATTATTTTTCTTCAAGTTGAATTCTCATAAATACGCCTTCTGGCTTATCAAACTCTTTACCTGCTTCTAGGTTAATTAATTCGTTTAGATCTGAAATATCTAATTTTTCATAACCAAGTTGCTTAATTAGCTTTTCAGCACCTGTTGGAATAAATGGTTGAGTTAAGCAAGCTAAGAATTTAAAGCTTTCCATTAGAACTCTTAAAATATGACCACATTTTGCAGGATCTTCTTTTTTATAAGTCCATGGGTGTTGATCTTCCATATACTTATTAGAAATTCTAACGCATGCCCAAACTTCTTCAATTGCTGCATTAACTTTATAAGCATTCATTTGTTTAGCAACTCTATCAGCTAAACCTTCAAAGTTAGCTAAAAATTCTTTATCTTCAGTTGTTAACTCACCAAGAGCTGGAATTTTACCATCAAAGTTTTTATGTGCGAAACTTAAAACTCTTTGGAATAAGTTACCCAAGTCGTTTGCTAAGTATGAGTTTGATTTAGCGATGAACTCATCTCTTGAAAAACCACCATCTCCACCAAAATTAATTGCGCTTAATAGATATAATCTTAACTGATCTTGGCCGAATTGCTCAACCATTTCATATGGGTCAATAACATTATTTAAAGATTTTGACATTTTTCTACCATCTTCTGCTACCCAGTGACCATGAACAAACACTGTTTTAGGAGTTGGAATATCTGCAGCCATTAGCATTGCAGGCCAGTAAATACAGTGGAATCTAGCAATATCTTTACCTACAAGGTGCATATCTGCAGGCCAAAATTCTGAAACATCTCCTGGGAAGCCAGCTACTGTTAAATAGTTTGTTAAAGCATCAATCCAAACATACATTACATGTTTTTCATCTCCTGGAACAGGAACACCCCAGCTAAATTTAGAACGAGAAATTGAAATATCTTGCAAACCTTGTTTTACAAAGTTAATAACTTCATTTTTTCTAATTTCTGGTTGAATGAATTCAGAATTTGCCTCATAAAATTCTAAAAGCCTATCTGTAAATGCTGATAATTTAAAGAAATATGAATCTTCTTCCATCCACTCAACAGGATTGCCTGAATCTGGGCTTTTACCATCAACTAATTCTTCTTCTGTAAAATATGCTTCATCAGATACACAATACCAACCTGAATATGTACTTTTATAAATATAACCAGCCTTTTCCAAACGTTTCCACATTTCTTGAGCTGCTTTTTTATGACGCTCTTCTGTTGTTGAAATAAAATCATCATTAGAAAAGTTCATTAATGGAGTAAGTGTTTTAAAGTCTTCTCTCATTTTTGTAACATACTCTATTGGAGTAACCCCTAATTCTTCTGCTTTTTGCTGTATTTTTAAACCATGCTCATCTGTACCTGTAGCAAATAGTACATTTTTACCACTTAAGCGGTTAAATCTAGCTAGAGAATCTGCTGCTAATGTACAATATGTGTGCCCTAAGTGAGGCTTACCTGAAGGGTAATAAATTGGTGTTGTAATATAAAAGTTGTTGTTCATGTTTATCCCTTTAATCATCATGTATTATAAATTTAACAAAACTAGATTAAGAGTCTAACTACCGGCTGGTAATTAAAATCTTTAATCTAGTTAAGTATTTTATTAAAAAATTTCTATTTAACTAATATTGGTAAATATCAAATGCTTCTTCTTGCTCTGAATCTTGCTTAGTTGGTTCGCTAACGGGGTTAACAATTTCTAATTCAGGGCTAGTAATTTCTGTTTCTTGAAGTTCTGCTGCATAAAAAATACCATCTAAGTCATTATATGTAAATTTACCAACAGATGCAAGTAATTCTAACTTAGCTAACACTAAAGCCTGTTTTGCTACTTGTAAATCTACTTTTGCAGAAAATTCATCATCTCTGGCATCAAGTACGTCAATAATAGATGCTTCACCGGCTGCTTCTTGTTGCTCAACAGCATCTGTTGTGATTCTAAATGACTCTAAACGAACTTTTAGAGCTTTTACTCTTTGATTTTGAACTTGTAAGTCATTATAAGCATTTGATGCTTGAGCCTCAATATCTCTCATCTTTTGTTTTAAAGCATCTTCAGCTTGAATTTTTTCAAATTTTGATTGCTTATATTTAGCAGTTGTTTCGCCACCTCTAAATAAAGGTAAACTTGCTTGAACACCTATGCTTGTTACATTTGTATCTGTTGAATTAAAAGCATTTGAGTTGTTACTCCAACCAGCTACAGCTGAAACTGTTGGTAAAAAGCCAGCTCTAGAAACATTAATATTTTCTGCACTTGCTTTTAATAGAATTCTTTGTTGAATTAAATCAGGGTTATTAACTTTTGATAGCTCTAAAGACTCTTCTAAACTCATTGGTAATTGAGGATCTAATTTTGGCCATGCTAATTCATCAGCTGAACGGCCGAATACATTAATAAATGAAGATTTAGCTGCTAATAAATCACCATAAGCAGCTTCTTTTTCTGCAACATAACCAGATAGACGAGCCTCAAATTCTTTTAAGTTTGGCAAAGTAATATCACCAAGTTCAAATCTTTGTCTAATTCTTTTCATTTCTTCGGTGTTGGTTGCAACTTGTCTTTTGTTAAACTCTAACACTTCTTGAGCCGTCATTACTGTTAAATACGAGCTCGCTGCATTTTGAAATACATTTTGCTGTTGTAATAAGTAATCATTTTCTGCTGCTTTTTCACTATATTTAGCTGCTTTATAACCTGCTAGTGTAGCACCACCAGTAAATAATGGCTGAGTTAAAGTAACAGAGCCAGTTGATGGGCTCGCATCTCCTGAAGGAGATCCTTCAAGATTAATATTTTGATCTTCTAAAGAATATTTAGCATCAACATCTGGCATAAAACCTGATACAGCCTGTTTCTTTTCTTGTTCTTTTACTTTAAGTTCGTTTTTTACTGATTGTAAGCTTGGGTTTTCTTTAAAAACAATATCAAGCCCCTCTTTTAAGGTAATTGCTGATGCATTTGATGCAATAAGAGTAGCAAAACCGGCAAGAATAAGATTCTTATTCATAAATTTTTTCCTTTTTAAACAATAATATTCAAATATCAATGATAGACACTAACTCAACAGAACCACAAAAATAAGAGGCTCTGATAGTCCTTTATAGGATAGTACAAAAATAAAAAATATACAATAATATTCATAGTATTTTTCTAAAAAACAAAAAAAAGTTTAAAAAAATTAAAAAAACTTCTTGACTCATACTTCATTTTATAATATAACAATAATCACCAAGCGATAACAAGCTTAGTGAAGACTGAAAACGGAAGTCAAATTTGGCCGAATGGCGAAGTGGGAACGCTGTGGACTGCAAATCCATCATGAGTCGGTTCGATTCCGACTTCGGCCTCCAATATACTAAAATTGTTATTATGATTATTCCGGTGTAGCTCAGTTGGTAGAGCGACGGACTGTTAATCCGCAGGTCGCAGGTTCGAGCCCTGCTACCGGAGCCAATTCAAACCCTTAGAGAAATCTAAGGGTTTTTTGCTACTCTAAGCATTGACACAAGCTATATTATTCTATAAAATACATAGCTGTATATTATGTAATAATCTATTGGAAAAATATTATCATGAAAAAAACTATTTTAATTACGGGCGGAGCAGGTTTTATCGGCTCTAATTTTGTTGTACATATGGCAGACAAATACCCTGAATATAACCTTATAAACTTAGATAAATTGACTTATGCTGCAAACCTAGACTACTGCAAAGAATGTGAAGAAAAAGAAAATTACACATTTATTCAAGCAGATATTTGCGATAGAAAAAAAATAGAAGAAATTTTTGAAGAACATAACGTAACAGACGTTATTCACTTAGCAGCAGAAAGTCATGTTGATAATTCAATTACTGGCCCTGCTGCTTTTATTGAAACTAATATTGTTGGTACATTCAACTTAATTGATATTGCTAGAAATCACTGGCTGGAAAAGCCAGGGTTGTTTAAACAAGGCTGTGAGAATAATAGATTCCACCATGTTTCTACTGATGAAGTGTATGGTGATTTAGATGATGACGGTTCATTATTTGAAGAAATTACTCCTTATGCTCCATCTTCTCCATACTCTGCAAGTAAAGCAAGCTCAGATATGATTGTTAGAGCCTATAAAAGAACTTACGGAATGAATATTACCGTTTCAAACTGTTCAAACAACTATGGCCCTAAACAACATAATGAAAAGCTAATCCCAACTGTTATTAGAAAATGTTTAAATGGAGAAAACATCCCTGTATATGGACAAGGCTCAAACATCAGAGACTGGTTATATGTTTTAGACCACGCTAAAGCTATTGATCTTATTTTCCATAATGGCAAAGACGGTGAGACATATAATGTTGGTGGTAGAAATGAAAGAACAAACCTTCAAATTGTAGCTAAAATTTGTGAATTACTAGACCAAAAAGCACCTAAAGAAGATGGATCTAAATATTATGATTTAATAACATTCGTGGAAGACAGAGCAGGTCATGATTTTAGATACGCAATCGATGCGACAAAACTAGAAAATGAATTAGGCTGGTTAGCAGATGAAAACTTTGATACAGGCATCGTTAAAACTGTAGACTGGTATTTAGCAAAAAATAAAGAAGATATATAAAATGAAGAATGTATTAATATTCCCAGCAGGATCTGAAATTGGTTTAGAGTTAAACAGATCTTTAAAACACTCAATGCACTTTAACTTAATTGGAGCATCATCTGTAGATGACCACTCTAAGTTTGCATTTAAAAACTATGTAAGCGGAGTTCCTTTTGTTAACACTGACGAATTTATTCCTCATATTAATAAGCTTATAAAAGAGCATAGTATAGACTATATCTTCCCCGCGCATGATTCTGTTGTAGTTGAGCTATCAAAAGCTTTTAGCGAAAATAGACTTGATTGCCCAGTAATTACATCTAAGTATGAAGTGGCAGACTTATGTCGCTCTAAAAAAAGAACCTATGATTTATTTAAAGATACAATAACAACACCTAAACAATTTAAATACGAAGATATAAAGAATGAAGATTTCCCCCTATTTGTAAAGCCAGATATTGGACAAGGATCTAAAGGTGCCTGCAAAGTAAAAGATATTGAAGAGCTTGATTATTGCCTATCTAAAGACTCATCACTTTTAATTTTAGAACTATTACCTGGAAAAGAATACACCATTGACTGCTTTACAAATCACAGAGGAGAGCTATTATTTGCAAATGGAAGAACTAGAAATAGAATTTCAAATGGAATTAGTGTAAATGCAATTGCTGCTGAAGATAGTAGATTTCAAGAAATCGCTCTAAAAATAAACAATACTCTAGAGTTTCAAGGAATGTGGTTTTTCCAAGTAAAAGAGGACTCAAAAGGAAGCCTTTCTTTATTAGAAATTTCACCTAGAGTTGCAGGTACAATGGGATATCATAGGTCAAAAGGTCAAAATCTCCCTTTACTAGCACTATTTGACAAACAAAATATTGATGTTTCAATCATAGAAAACAACTATCACCTAGAGATGGACCGTGCACTGTCTAATAAATATAAAATAGATTTTAAATTTAATCATGTATATATCGATTTAGATGA
>Ga0070724_10002227_pt1 | contig 10929 bp, 7 predicted proteins | sample tdDd001_FD_67278 | JGI IMG/M metagenome (GOLD analysis project Ga0070724, IMG submission 67278) | Marine sediment microbial communities from the Atlantic coast under amendment with organic carbon and nitrate - tdDd00.1 | ecosystem: Environmental > Aquatic > Marine > Coastal > Sediment | place...
GCCTCATTTGGTCCGATTTTCCGAGAATGCGCCCTTATCCGGCCCAATTTCGCCTTATTTGCGGCGCCCCATTTTGGGCTAAAACGGGGCAAAAAGATGGTTAATTGTACCCGAAACCTTTATTTTGCAGCCGCAGAATTATCTTTGTATCGAATATAGATACAGTGAGTGAGGCTCTTCTCGGGGGCGTGGGTGTCTGATCTACTCTTGGGTGTGACCTTCCGGATGAATACCGGCGACGGGCCTCGATCGAACGAAAATCGTTTCGGAAATCTGGAAAATCGGGCTCTGAGCCCATCGTCTGACAGTTGCATTTGCACGCGGTAGATTGACGTTACTTCCCCAGATTTCGTAAAAATAGACACAAGAGATCAGAAAATCTCTTTCAACGTCGTCAGATAGCGGTTGGGTGCCGAAGTCAGATGACAGTGCAAAGCAAGTTCCATATGCGCAGCTGCCGCGCTTGTGGATTTACCAAAGACTGAATGGCTGTAGCCGTCGAGGTGACTCGGTGGATTGGGTGGGCTGTGCCGGATTTCCGGCCTGTGATGAGTAGATTTATCTGGGGATGATTCCTGTGAATATCCGAGTCGAAACTGCATATAGCCTGGCCAGCCCGGCCCCGGTGGTCCGCGAGGCCGCCGTCGCTCGTTCGAATAAACTGAGCATCTCTGAGTCCGGAGTCTACCGTACTCAGGGCAAACGTGTCCTGGATATCATGATCGTTCTGCTGCTGGCCCTGCCTGTTCTGCTGGTCACGGCGGTTCTGGCGCTTTGCATCATGGCGGATGGCAAATCCCCCTTTTATACACAGAGCCGTGTCGGCCTGAATGGTCGCGTCTTTCGGATGTGGAAACTGCGCAGCATGGTTGCTGACGCTGACGAGGTGCTGAGCGCCTATCTGGCCGCCAACCCCGAAGCCAAGGCCGAATGGGACCGGGATCAGAAGCTGAAAAACGATCCGCGTATCACCAAATTCGGCCGCCTGATCCGCATGACCTCGCTGGACGAGCTGCCCCAACTGCTGAACGTCCTGACCGGCGAAATGTCTCTGGTTGGTCCGCGTCCGATCATGTGCAGCCAGCGCGCCCTGTACCCTGGCACCGAATACTACGCCATGCGTCCGGGCATCACTGGGTACTGGCAAACCTCGATCCGCAACGAAAGCAGCTTCCGTCAGCGCGCCAGCTATGATGCGGATTACTATGCTGATCTGTCGCTGCGCACCGACCTCAAAGTCATCGCCCGCACCTTTGCCGTGGTGCTGAAAGCCACGGGTCACTAAAGGCGATCAGCCTCTCTTTGCAGCGATATTTTCCATGATCAGGTCCGCCGAGGTTTTTGCCCAGGCGGGCCAATTTAATTTCTGCTCGTACATGTCACGGGTGGTTTGGCGCAGGCGATCATAACTGTCTGGCGCAGCGAGATAAGATTGAACGACTTCCACATAGTCTTGTGCCGTAGACCCCAGCGGTAGCGCATGGCCGTTCACGCCTTCTTCGATCGGGACACCCCCTGCGTTCAGGCATAGTGACGGCAATCCGAACCCCGAAGCCTCGCAATAGGCAAAGCCATAGGATTCAAAGGATGGCATCATGATGAAATGCGCGGATTGATACAGCGATTGGAACAGCGACAGCTCTTGCGGGTCGGTTTTGTCCAGCGAGCGGTAAACGGTCAGCGCTTCTTCTGGTAGGCCAGTGTCCGGAGGTGTGCATCCCACCACGGTCAGCCGGGCATCAACCCCCGCATTGCGCAGGGCGGCGACGGTTTCGGCGGTCAGCGGGCCCCCTTTGGCCCACCAGTCGCGTCCGACAAACAGGATGTCCACAGGTTTCGCCTGCGCCACCCCGGGCCGAGCATCGCTTAGCGTCGGCGTGGGCATGTTGGCGCCCCATGGCACCACCTGCGACTGCTCAGCGGTCAGGTCATACAGGGGGTCTGCGGCCTCTTTCAGCCATCGGGACGGCCATAGCAGCAGATCGGCGGCGCGAAACGTGCGGGTTTCCGCCTTCAGGATCAGCGGATCGAAATAGCGCGAAAGCTTGAAATAGGATCCGAAAGCCTCGCCAATAACCGAGTTTTTATAGGTCGTCGGGGTGGCGTCTGAGGTGTAGACCACCGTTACGTTTGGCGGCACACGCAGCCGAAACAGCGAATGGAAACTATAGGCGCAGAACAGGACGTCATACTGTCCGTGGCGCAGCTCTCGTTCGACTTGGCGTCGGATGAGCCCGGACAGCAGCAGATGGAGCCGGAACCGCGCCCGCAGCTGTATCCCGTCGGGCAGCCGATACAAGAGCTTGCGCACAGGCTCGGCCAGGCCCCAGGATTGGCTGAGGATATGAATGTTCGGCAGATCGGCCTTCAACGCCTGAAATATCCGGGCGTTCCCACCGGAATAGGGCCAGGGGTCCAGCGGAGTCATATCGCACAAATAGGCGACTTTGATGTCTGATTTCGCGATGTCTGTCATAAGAATAGGAAACGCCAGAGGCTGTCCCGCAGGTTAAATGCTCAAGTTCTGTCAATTCTGTTAACACTGTACCCGAACACGTTCCGTAAAGTCATCATTTTGCCTTACCTGTTTGATAGCCAAGCTGGTAAACAGGCTCAGAACAAAAGCAGGACCGGCGTGCAGGCGCCCCGATAACGATTTATGCCCAATAGTTTAGCATATCTGGTGCTGGCTCTATCACCGTTGATTATTCTGGTGATTTTCCGGTCGATGCCGCCCGGACGGGCGCTGATCGTCAGCTTGCTGGGGGCGTATTTGTTTCTGCCGCCGCAGCCCACGGCGTTTGACCCGCCTCTTTTGCCCCCGATGAACAAGGAATCCCTGCCGAACCTGACCGTTCTGGTGCTGTGCCTCGCGCTGTACCGGGACCGGATCGAGTTGCTGCCGAAATCTCGCGCGGCGCGGGTTTTGCTGGCGATTTTTATTTTCAGCCCGCTGGGCACGACGATTACGAACCTCGAGCCGGTGTTCTTTGGGCGGATCGGGCTGCCGGGGATGGGGATCAAGGATATGGTGTCCACGATCTTCCGACAGGTCTCGGTCATCGCACCGTTTCTTTTGGCGCGGAATCTGCTGAGCACTGCCGAGGATCAGCGCGATCTTTTGGTTGCCTTTGTTGTGGGGGGGCTGGTCTATTCCGTGCCCATGCTGCTCGAGGTTCGCCTGAGCCCGCAAATCAACATCTGGGTCTATGGGTTCTTCCAGCATAGTTTCGAACAGATGATCCGCGAGGGCGGTTTCCGCCCGATCGTGTTCCTGTATCACGGGCTTTGGGCCGCGTTCTTTATCATGGTCTGTACGGCGGCTGCGGCGATCCTGTTCCGGGCAGAAAAGGGGCGGCCCAGCGCCTATGCAATGGTTGCGACGGTCTATTTGTTTGCGGTCTTGGTTCTGTGCAAGTCATTGGCATCATTGATGTACGCGATGCTCTTGGTGCCTTTGGTTGTGTTCCTCCCCCGGCGAGTGCAGCTGTGGGTCGCGATGGGGCTGACGGTTCTGACGCTGTCCTATCCGATGCTTAAAGCCGTCGGCGCCATTCCCGAACGCCAGATCCTTGCTCAAGCCGAGAAGATCAGCGCCGACCGGGCGGGTTCTTTGCGGTACCGTTTGGAAAACGAAAACGTCCTGCTGGATCGCGCGATGGAAAAGCCCCTGTTCGGTTGGGGCAGTTGGAACCGCAACCAGATCCTGGACCCCGTGACCGGCATCAGCACCACCGTATCCGATGGTTTCTGGGTGATTGCGCTGGGCATGTTTGGCTGGGTCGGTTGGTTCGGGTTGTTCGGGCTGCTGCTGCTGCCGGTGGTTCTGCTATGGCGCAAGCTACACGGCGCTGTTCTCAGACATGCCTCGCCCTATGTTACTGGGATGAGTCTTCTGCTGGCGTTGAACGTCTTTGACATGCTGCCCAACGCGACATTGACCCCGCTGACATGGCTGTGGGTTGGGGCGCTGCTGGGATATGCCGAGCGGGACGATATCTATGTGCGAAAACGTAAGGCGCAGCTAAAAAGTGTGATGTAAAACGGGGGTTTGCCGATGCGACGGGCAATTTGCGGGCTGATGATCTGTGTCTCTGTTCTGTGGGGGGCAGCGGTTGGCGCGGCTGAACATGGCTCCGTGAGGGCATTCTTTTTCGGGAATAGCCTGGTGCAACATCCCAGCGACACCGAGGAAACCTCGACCGTGTATTGGCTGGGTTATGTGGCCAAGGCCGCCGGCAAAGAGCTGTCCGCAGATGGGACTTGGGGATTCTTGCGGAACTTTGGCGACAAATTACCCCCGAAACCCGAATGGACAGTGCCCGGAGTCCAAAGCGCCTGGAAAGGCGCACTGGGGCCGTCGGGCTATGATGCGGTTGTGCTGACTCCGACGAATTTCATTCAGTATCAGGCGCCGGAACTGGCCTATGAATGGGACAACCCGAAAAACCTGACCCCGCTTAGCGCCAGCAAACTGGTGTTGGATGCGGTCCACGCCGAAGCCCCGGACGCACGGTTGTTCATCTACGAGGGCTGGGCCGATATGGCCGGGGTGATCAAGGGGTTTCCGCCCAACTCTCGCCGCTTGGCGCGGTATCATCGGTTCAATACGGATGACTATCACGATTGGTATGTCGATTATACGCAGGCCTTGGCGCAGGAATACCCTCAGGCTCAGGTCCGGTTGATCCCGGTGGCCAGTGTGTTGGGGAAAATCTTTGCTGATCCCTCGCTCAAAGGCCTGAAGGCTACGGATCTCTATACGGACGATGCCCCGCACGGAACTCCGACGCTGTATTTTCTGGCCTCTCTTGTGACTTATGCGGCGCTCTATGACATTGCGCCGCCTGCGGCCTTGGTGCTGCCGCCAAGCGTTCACCCATTGGTGCGGGCGAATTACGGGATTATCGCGCAGCATGTGGCGCAGATGACCGGAACACGCCGCGCCGCGCTCAGCAGTTCGGACACGGCGATTGTGCGACAGCCCGCTTTGGCGATGGGGCTGGACGGTATTCACGACTGGTCCACGCAGTATCCGTTTCTGGACGTGATGAAATCGGCGCGGCCCTGGCTGGGGCACCTGCGTGGCAAATACGGCGGCTTTGAACCCGAACAGCTAGAGGACGAAGGCTATCTGGATGAACACGGCTGGCCGATGGAAATCCCCGAGGGCGTCGAAAAGCTGGAAAGCTATATGCTGACTGACCTGCCCCGCGAGGCGCAGTATTTCACCGGGCGCTACAGGCTGACCTATGACGGGCAGGGCATCTTGCGCGTGGGTGGCCGGGCGCGGAACGTGCGCTATTCCCCCGGCGAGGTCACTTTCACATTCGAGCCAGGCGACGGCCCTGTTGCCGTTGCCATCCAGAAAACCGAACCCGCCGACCACATCCGCAACATCGCGATTGTTCACGAGGATCACGTCGACCTGTTTGATATGGGCGTCACCTTTAATCCGCGCTGGGTGTCCTTGATCCGCGATCTGCGGGTGGTGCGGTTTATGGATTGGATGATCACCAACGGATCGTTTGTCAGTGACTGGCGCGAACGGCCCACACCACAGGACTATACATTCAACCGTCGCGGTGTCCCGGTCGAGGTCATGGTCAAGCTGGCCAATCAGATCGGGGCGGACCCATGGTTCAACATGCCTCATGCCGCTGATGACGCCTATGTCGAGGCCTTTGCCACCTATGTCCGTGACAATCTGGACCCGCGCCGCAAGGCCTATGTCGAATATTCGAACGAGATGTGGAATTTCCTGTTCGAACAGACCCGCTGGGCGATGGAGCAAGCCCGCAACCGTTGGAACGGCGCCGAGGGGGACGCCTGGATGCAATGGACGGGGATGCGCGCCGCGCAGGTGATGCAGGTCTGGACCGATGTCTTTGGCGGCACTGATCGTCTGGTGCGGGTTATTGGCGTCCACACCGGCTGGCCGGGGCTTGAGGATCCGCTGTTCGAGGCCCCCCTCTATATGGCCGAGGACCCGTCGCACCGGCGCCCGGCTGATATGTTCGATGCCTATGCGGTGACGGGCTATTTCGGGATTGATGGCGATGACGCCGATATGCCCGACCGCATCCTGCGCTGGGCAAAGCAAGGCGTCGTGACGGAAAAACTGACGGATTATCTGCGCACGGGTCCCTTGAAAGACCTGACCGAAAACGTGTTCCCCTATCACGCCAAGGTGGCCAAGCGATACGGGATGCAGATGATCATGTACGAGGGCGGCACCCATATCGTCGGCCTGAATGAATGGGTCGATAACGAAGAGCTGACCCAGATTTACACGGCCTATAACTACTCGGTTCAGGTTGGGTCGCTGTATCAGGACTTGCTGAGCGGATGGCAGGCTGCGGGCGGCGTGCTGTTCAACGGGTTCGTGGATGTGGCTAAGCCCTCGAAATGGGGCAGCTGGGGGGCCAAGCGCCACCTGGCAGATGAAAGCCCACGCTGGGACGCGCTGATGGCCTATAATGCAAACGGTCCCTCGGACTGGGAGCAGCGCCCCGCAGATGCCTTTGATGACGGGGTGTTCTTGCCCGGAAGCGACGCGGATCAAGAGCTGATCGGTACGAAATGGGTGGATGTGATCCTGGGGCGTGGCGGCAATGACCGGATCATCGCCAGCGGTGGCGCGGATTTCCTGCATGGCGGGGATGGGATGGATACAGCCGTTTTACCGGGTAAGGCCGCAGATTACGCGCTGGCGCTGTGGGGCGATACTTGGCTGGCCACGGGCCCGGACGGTGAAATCGCCCTCCGCGAGATCGAGACGCTGGAATTCCAGGCCGAGCCGGGCCAGCAAATCGACCTGAGGCTCTAGACCTTATCCCCAGATTTCCTGCACCAGCGTTTCGGCGCCGACGCGGGAATCGAACTTCTGCACGATGGTTTCCCGCCCGGCAGCGCTGAGCTGCACCAGCTTGTCCGGGTCTGCGGCCAGTGCGGCGACGGCATCGGCCATGGCGCCAGGGTCCTGCGGCGGAACCAGAATGCCGTCTACCCCGTTTTGGATCAGCTCGGGCACGCCGCCGGCATCCGTGCCGATGGTGGGGGTGGCACAGCTCATGGCCTCCATATAGGCAACGCCCAGCGGCTCGGCCCAGCTGGCCAGAATGAACAGATGCGCGTCGCACAGTTTGCGTTTCACCTGATCCGCGTCGATGGCCCCCAACAGGCTGACGTGCTCGGCCAGATTCAGATCCTTAATTTTCTGTTCCAGAACATGACGATAGCCCGTTCCGCCGTCGTCGTCCTCGCCTGCGATTTCCAGCTGCACAGGCTGGCCGCGATCAACCAACAGCCGCACGGCGTCCATCAGATCCTGATGGCCTTTGACGAAATGCAGCCGCGCGCAGGTGAAAATGCGCAGAGGCTCGCCCGCGATGGGCGGCACATAGGGCACATCCCGCCGCAGGGTGTCCGCATCCACGCCCATGGGCTGAATACGAATACGCGACGGCAGGTCCGCCCCCAGATCGCGTTGCGCCTCGGCGTGGATTTTGTGGGTGATGATGGTCGCGAACTTGGCCCGCCGCCATTTGAAATGCTGCCCCAGACCGTAATCCGGCATTGGCCCGTGCAGAGTCACGGAATAGTCGATCCCTCCGAACCGATTGGCCAGCGCCGCGATCATCGCCGCCCGCCCGCAGGAATGTGCGTGAATATGGGTGATCCCGCGATTGCGGCACTCGCGTACCAGGCGCTGCGCCGCCGGGATGCAGATCAGCGCATCGCGCGCCACGTCCTTGCCATCGCGGGTGACCTCTTTGGCCAGCTCAGCGAACGGCACATGCACCAATCCCGCCAGCATATCCGGCACCGAAGCCGTCCCCAGATAAGTCGTCCGATCCATCGCCTGCTGCGACCAGCTATGCGAGATCAGGCCGGGGGGCGGTGGCCGGGTTGAAAACAGGTGCACCTCGATGCCCATCTTTTCCAGATGCTGGATTTCCCGCCAAAAGAAGATATGCGTCTGCCCCGGAAATTGCGGAACCAGATAAGCGAGTTTTCTGGGGGTCGGCTGGGGCGTGGACACGGATGAAATCCTGACTGAAAACCTGTTTGCGCTTGCAACATAAACCGCGTTCCGGCCCAATTAAAAACATAAACCAGCAATATTTTCCCGGCTGGACATAAAAACACAGGAGCAGCCCGTGATCAGCATCATCATCCCCGCGAATAACGAGCAGAGGATGATTTCGCGTTGCCTGACGGCTGTCGTGGCCTCGGAGGCGGTGCCCGAACCGGTCGAGATCATCGTCGCGGCGAATGCCTGCCTTGACCAGACCGTCCCCGAGGCAATGGGCTGGCGCGATCAGATCGAGGCGCGCGGCTGGGCTCTGACCGTTCTGGACCTGGAACAGGGCGGCAAAATGAACGCGATGAACAGCGCCGATCAGATCGCGCGGGGTGACAAACGCATCTATCTGGACGCAGACGTTGTGGTGGACGCGGACTTGCTGCCGCAGATCGCGCAGGCTTTGGCGCCCGATACGCCCCGATACGCCAGCGGGGCCGTTCGGATTGCCGCCGCCAAATCCCTGGCCAGCCGCGCGTACCGTCAGATCTATGCCCGCGTGCCCTTTTTCACGCAGGATGTTCCCGGCTGCGGTCTGTTCGCGGTGAATGCCAAAGGGCGCAAACGCTGGGGGGAATTCCCTGATATTATCTCGGATGATACGTTCGTGCGGCTCAGCTTTGCCCCGCAGGAACGCGTGAAAACCCAGGCGGGCTATGACTGGCCCATCGTCGAGGGCTTTGGCAATTTGGTAAAGGTGCGGCGCCGTCAGAACATCGGCGTGGCCGAGGTCGACAGGCTGTATCCGGATTTGCATGCGAATGATACGAAATCGTCGATGGGTATCCGCAAGGCCCTTGGTCTCTTGCTGCGCTATCCAGTAGGGTTCTGCGTATATGCAGGCGTCGCAGTGGTGGTGAGGTTCACTCAGCACCCGACCGACACGACCTGGAGCCGCGGCAGATGACAAGCGACGTATCAAAACCTCTACCCGCAAAGGGCAACAGCATGACCAGCCGGGTCATGGGCCGTTATGTGCGCGGGAACGGGTTGATGGAACGGGCCGTGCGCAGCTCGATGCTGACCATGGTGGGCTTTGCCTCGTATCAGGGGTTGCGGCTGCTATCGAACCTGGTTTTGACCCGCATCCTGTTCCCCGAAGCCTTTGGGATGATGGCGTTGGTGTCGGTGTTTCTGGTGGGGCTGACCATGTTTTCGGACATGGGGATTGGCCCCGCGATCATGCAAAGCAAACGCGGGGACGAGCCCGAGTTTCTGGACACCGCCTGGACGTTGCATATCATTCGCGGCGCGCTGTTGTGGGTGGCGGCCTGTGTGCTGTCCTACCCCCTGTCGCTGATCTATGACGAACCCGCGCTGGCCTGGTATCTGCCCGTTTCTGCGCTGACACTGGTGATCACCGGCTTTAATCCGACCAAATTCGAGACCGCCAACCGGCACCTGAGGGCAGGGCGCGTGACCATCGTTGAAGTCTCGGTGCAGGTGGTTGGGTTGGTTGTGGCTATCGCGCTGGCCTATGCGACGCGTTCGGTTTGGGCGCTGGTCATTTCTGGGATCGTCGGTGCGCTGGCTCAGATCGTTCTGATGCACATGCTGATCCCTGGTCGTGGCAATAGGTTCCGCCTGGAAAAGGCCGCAACCCAAGAGCTGATGCATTTCGGAAAATGGATTTTCCTGTCCACGCTGTGCGGGTTCCTGATCATGCAGGGCGACAAGGTGATCTTGGGTAAGTACCTGGATCTAGAGCATTTCGGCGTCTACAATATCGGGTACTTCCTGGCCTCTTTTCCGTTGATGCTTGGGGCGATGGTGATCCGGCGCGTGGTGATCCCGGTGCACCGCGAAAGCCCCCCGCGCGACTCCGCTGAAAATTTCCTTAGGCTGCGCAAGATGCGGTTCATTGCGACCTCTGTGCTGATGCTCATGCTGCTGACGGTTGCGGCTCTGGGTGTTTGGCTGGTCGGGTTTCTGTATGATGATCGGTATCTTGCGGCGGGTGTGGTTGTGGTGCTCTTGGCCTGTATGCAGGTGCCGCAAATCATTGTGCTAACCTATGATCAGGCCGCCCTGGCCGAGGGCGACTCGCAGGGGTTTTTCGTCCTGTCCGCCGCCAAGGCCGTGGCGATCACGCTGGGCCTGTTGCTGGGGTTCGAAATCGCCGGCCTGTTCGGAGCGCTGATCGCTCAGGGTATCAGCATGGTGGCGATCTATCCCGTGGTCGTATGGCTGGCCCGCAAACAAGGCGCATGGGATCCGCTGCATGATCTGGTTTTCTTTGTGACGGGCGGAGGGCTGGCGGCCATTGTGCTTTGGCTGCATTGGGGCGATATTAGTCTTATTATTCCGTAGCTTGTGTTTTTGGGTGAACAATCCGCCCAAAAAGTAAAAATTGACCAGAAATTCATGGCGCCGCCCTATTCAGACCTTATTTTATTGACACATTTGCGATGATATTTCTTGTGAGTGGGTGTTATGACAGAAGAACAATATTCAGGAGCCGATATTGCGATTGTCGGGATGGCTGCGCACCTGCCGGGTGCTCAGACGGTATCTGAGTATTGGTCAAATCTGCGCGACGGGGTGGAATCCATCCGTCATCTGACCCGCGATGACCTGATCGACGCCGGAGAGGCCCCCCATCTGATCGACCGCCCTGATTACGTTGCCGCTGCGGCGGTTCTGGACGGGTTCAAAGCGTTCGACGCTGATTTCTTTGGTCTGGGGCCGCAGGACGCCGCGATCATGGATCCGCAGCACCGCCAGTTCCTCGAAGTATCCTGGGAGGCGCTGGAAAACGCCGGTCACACACCCGAGGCCTTCGATGGTCCAATTGGCGTGTTCGCAGGCTGCGGCATGGGCAGCTATTTCTATTTCAACATCTG
>Ga0070724_10002232_pt1 | contig 10921 bp, 9 predicted proteins | sample tdDd001_FD_67278 | JGI IMG/M metagenome (GOLD analysis project Ga0070724, IMG submission 67278) | Marine sediment microbial communities from the Atlantic coast under amendment with organic carbon and nitrate - tdDd00.1 | ecosystem: Environmental > Aquatic > Marine > Coastal > Sediment | place...
CTATCAATACTACCACTAATTTCTATTGATGCCGCTGTATTACTTTCAGTAGACTCAGATATTTCATCCATGGCCATTGAGACCGATTGACTTGTTTCTGCTTGTGCCTTTGATAAAGTTAGTATTTCTCGAATCATTTCAATGTTTCGATTAATCTTATCTTTTATATTCTCAAATTCAAGTTTTGCACTTTCAGAACTTTTTGCACTTAACTCTATATGTTTTGCTTCTGCGTCAATTTCTTGTTTAGTCACTTTAACCATTTGTTGAATGTGACTTATCAATTCACTGATTTTTTGTGTTGATTCACTGCTTTCTTCAGCTAGTTTACGAACTTCTTCTGCAACAACTGCAAATCCTTTACCATGTTCACCTGCCCTTGCCGCTTCAATAGATGCATTAAGAGCCAATAAATTCGTCTGTTGAGTAATGCGCTGAATAAGATCAACAATGTTTACTATTTCTCCAGAATATCCTTCTAACTTAGTAACTGTTTCAACAACATTATCAGATGCTTCTTCTAAATTTGTAATCGATTGAACAATGTCTGCTATACGTAGAGCACCATTGTTTACAGATTCAATTGCTTCTTTTGAAGAATCTGTAATCTCTGAAGCTTTTTCAAAGACAAAATCTGCACTCTCAGATAGTTCATGTACCGATGCAGTAGTTTGTTGTAAAGAACCTGAACTTCGTTCAAATTCACCTGCAATTTGTGCCATGCGTACAGATATATGTTCGATATTATTGTTTGCTTCTTCTGTTGCCAAGCTTAGTTCTTTAGAAGAATCTCTTACAGATACGGCTCCATTTACAACATGAATCATAATGTCTCTAATCTTATCTATGAACAACTGAATGTTCTTCTTTAATTGACCCATTTCATTTTTTTCACCCGCATAAATCTTATGTGTCAAATCTCCTTCTCCAGTTGCCAAAACAGCTAACTCTTTATTTGTAACTCGAATCGGAACCAATACAACTTGAGATATGATTATACCTACCACTATTGCTGCTATTAAAATACCTATGGATAATCCAAGAACACCTTGAACAATCTGATTCTTTTCAACTTCAACTGAAGTTAACACATCTGTATTTAACTCAACAGCTAAGTCGTTCATTTGATGCGCGAAATCACGATATACCTTCATAACTCCTTCTTCTGAAGAACGTCCAATTTCATCATCTATAGCTACGACTTTATTAAATGTAGATTCATATATTTTGATCATTGTAGTCATTTGGTCGATTGTTTCTTGAGTTAATTCAGTGCTGTTAAGAGTATCTATAAACAACTGTACATTTCCTTTTAATCTTCCTTGGTATTTAACATCGCTTCTTAAAAGATAATCTTTTTCGTTTCTTCTAAGTTGGAGCATTATTACTGTAAGGGTTTCTTGATTCTCTTGTTCACCTAAAATGGTTTCTATATCATGTACTTTGCCTCTCAACTCGCCAACGATACCATAATCTTTAAATCCTCGTTCTTTAATTTTATCAGCTACGTCTTCGAAGCTTGTAATATACCCATTAAGGAGTTCTTTAAATACTTGTATTTTCTCTAACTCTTCAGGATTCCTTGAAGCAAAACCCTCTAAAGCTTCGATTGTCATATTTAAATCTGAAGCCTTTTCATTTAAACGCGTTAAGTACTTACTTTCGCTTGTTTCAAAATATGCTTCATTGGTTTTTTCTCTTAAAAGGAAGTCTTTTTCGTCTTTACGTATATTAAGTATGGTCTTAACAACTTGTTCCGATGCAGCTACATGACCCATTTTTTCTGTTGCTAAGAAATTAATACGACTATACATAAACAGACTTTGTCCAATAATTAAAAGTATGAGTAAAGAAATTCCAAGAAAGATCAAATTTTTTATTTTCACATTTTTTAGCACTGTAATCCATTCCTTTCAATAATCTTAGTCCATCCTTTATTTGAGAATGATTCTCACTATGTAATTTATACCCCAATTTTTAAATATGAATCTTTAACAAATGAGAACTTTGTCGAATTTTGCGGTTTTCTTAATCTTGGAACACACTCAGCAATATACAAACCATATTGCTGATGTCGCTTGGCAACTGAGCACTGGTTAATTCAATAGTACGAACACCCAGCAATGGAAAAACACATTGCTGCGGTCGCTTGGCGCGCCCAATACAAAAGGGTGAATGTAATCAGAGACATAAATAAATTTCTGTCTCTGATTACATTCACCCTTTTGTGCTGTTCTTGTTGTTCACGAAAAGAAAGGGACCAATCCTATGGATTAGTCCCTCTAATTAACAAGTTGATTACAACTTAGTCTTCTTTTGTTTCTTCTGTTGCTTCTTCAGCTACTTCTTCTGTAGCTTCTTCAGCTGCTTCTTCTGTAGCTTCTTCAGCTGCTTCTTCTGTAGCTTCTTCAGTTGCTTCTTCTGTAGCTTCTTCAGTTGCTTCTTCTGTAGCTTCCTCAGTTGCTTCTTCTGTTGCTTCCTCAGTTGCTTCTTCTGTTGCTTCCTCAGCAGCTTCTTCTGTTGCTACCTCAGTTTCTGTAGCAGGTTCTTCAGTTGGCTCAACAGCTTTTGGGCCGCAACCAACCATAGCGAATGCTACAAGGCCTGCCATTAATAATGGCAATACTTTTTTCATTTTCATTTTTACTTCCTCCTCATAAATTGTTTTGGCACCAAATTGCCTGTCTCTCACGCAGTCAATTTGGATTTCAATATACACCAGTTACTATTATAACCAAATATATTGTTTTGAGAAGGGCTAATGTCTAATCTTTATATAAAATTAAGATTTTATATATAGTTTTCTTAATATGTTTGCTAGCTGTGGACAATTATGAGGTCTAATCGTTCAAAACACTTACTTAATGGTAAATTTCGTCATATTATAAAAGTATCATTATACTAAAATATGAAACAATAGATATCAATATAAAGACAATAATGCCATGGATGACTGCTTTCAGTCCTTTATCTCTAATTTGTTTAAGATCAACAATCAGTCCCATAGAGATCATTGCAGCTAAAATAAAATAAGAACTTCCTTTTGTTAATAGACTTAGTGTCTTAGGTGGAATTATACCAGCTGAACCTACTATTCCAGCAACAATAAAAAGGAGTACATAACCTGGTATGCTAGCTCTCTTTTGATTTTCTTTTGTTCTAAACTGGGTAGCTAATACTAAAGAAACAGGAGCTAACATTAAGACCCGTGTCATTTTTACAATGGTACCGATCTCTCCTGCTTGTGTACCCTTTGCAAATGCAGCCGCTATTGCATGGGCTACGCCTTGTAATGACAAACCTGACCAAATACCGTATGCAACATCGGTCATATTTAGAACTAGGGCCAGCGACGAGTATACAATAACACCAATAGCACCAAGAAAGCTTATAATTGATACAGCTAAAACAGAGTCATCATCGTCAGCATCAATTACTTGACTCATTGTGACAATGGCTGATGCTCCACATATGGATGACCCTGCCCCAATAAGTGTCGAGAGCTTTGGATTTAAACCCATATATGTTCCTAATTTTTGCGCTATAAATAATACCAATGGTACAAGACATACTACTGTCAGAACCAACTTAGGCCCCAACTCAGCAAGGGCAAGAAAATTGAGCTTAAAACCAAGAAGTACAATCCCCCATTTAAGTAACTTCTTTAGAGCAAAACTTACGCCAGAACGTAATGATGTTTTAAGTCCCCATATGGATGTATATAAAATACCCAATACAATACCTATGGTCAGTTTCTCAATTTGTAAATAAGGTGAAATGATATTCCCTAATAAGATTGAGATTACTCCTAATAAACTTACAAGTAATAAACCTTTAGTATTCTCTTTAATTGAAAGTACAAATGTATGCATAAATCTTCTCCATCAATAGTTAAATTCGAATTACTCGTACAGTATAACCCATTCTCTCTTAAATTCCTCTTACAATTTAGTAATGAGGTTGAGTTTTCATAGGTTCTATCATAGAATGAAGATCGTATGGAGGTAATTACTTATGAAAAATAAACGTTCAATACTTTTATTAACTATTGTACTAATCGGACTGATGGTGTTTTACTTTGGTTCGAGTGAAATATCAACGCGGTCACTTGAATCTGTTAAGGTCTTAAGCACAGATCAATTTGCTATCACAGAGCATATAGATAAGGATCAAAATAAGGACCTATCCTTTTTTGTTAGTTTAGCTAATAGTGGCACCTTAACCGAATTAACTAGTACTGAGTTACAACAGCTTAAAGAAACACCAAGATACAGGATCACCTATGCGTTAAAGAGTAAATCTATTGAGTACACCATGAATGAAATAGATGATCATCTTTATTTAATTAATAAACAAGACAAAGTATTCTTACTTGATAAATCTATCATAGAAGAAGCTATGGTAAATCCATATTTAGATGCACTCTACACCCATTATCAGGCTCCCATGGTAGAAGTGAGTTTGAATCAAGAGCCTATGGTCATTGACTCCGCAGAGTCCCAGTGGAACTATATAAAACTTGATAATAACTGGTATACGTCTCATTTCCCAGACATTCTAAATAAGAAACAAGAACCCAAACTGATTAGAGATTCTGAAACACCTTTCAATATCTCTTTTAAAACCGAACCAGATGACATTAAGCTACAGGTGTTTCAAGATAAAACACTCCTCTATGAAAGGGACTTAGAAGACAGCACTTTCCTTCCCTTACAAAAGGATGGTTTGCTAAGGTATGAGCTTACTGCAACTTGGAATCCCCAAAATGAAATAGAATATCATGGGTCAGCCAAGTATGCTTTTACCATAATTTCTGATTTTCCAGCGACATTAGAGTTTAATAAATTAGCAGGCCAAATTGGTGACTATTTTAAATTACAGGTTAATCATTTAAATACAAACGAAACAATCCATTTAGAACAGTCGCTTTTAGGTTCATTTCAGTTTACGCCCGTTAATGGTGTGAACGTAGGTTATTTACCTGTGTCTTACCACACAAAAGCAGGTACTTATCCAATTACTTTCTGGATAGAAACGGACGATGGTATTAAAACGGATCCTATTACTTATGATGTAGTCATAGAAAATAGAGATTTTAAAATTCAGTATTTAACCATTAGTACAACTACAGAAAAAGCCACTCGTAATGATGAGGCCTATAGTCAATTTGCTGAATTCTTTACCCCAACAAGAGAAATGTCCGCATCGGTCCAATACTGGTCTCAACCATTTATTAAACCGGTTGAAGGAAGAACTTCGACCACCTATGGTGAAAGACGTCATGTCAACAAAGCACCTACTTCTTATCGTCACTCAGGTATGGACATAGCAGCTCCACGAGGTACACCAATAAAAGCAACTAATACTGGTAAAGTTAAATTAGCGATGAATTTAATATTAACAGGTAATACAGTTGTTATAGATCATGGTTTAGGCGTTTTTAGTGTCTATTTTCATTGCGATACTTTAAGTGTTAAAGAAGGGCAAATGGTAGAACGCGGTGAAGAAATTGCAACAGTTGGTTCTACAGGCTTCTCTACTGGTCCCCATTTACATTGGACTATGTCTATATTTGATCAGAACATAGAGCCCGAATGGATTATTGATAAGAATCTTTAGTTTTAACATTAATACCCTCTTCAAATAATTAATTTGATGAGGGTATTAATTTCTAAATTTTGGTTGACAGTTTTAGTCTACATGTGTAAACTGAAATAGAACTACAATTGTAGACTTTATGGAGGTACCTCATGGCTTTACGTTTACCAGATTCAGAATGGATGATTATGGAGTTACTTTGGAACCAGGCACCCCAAACATCAACCGAACTATATGACATGCTTAAAAGTGATAAAGGTTGGACAAAATCAACCATTAAAACATTACTCGCAAGATTACTTGATAAGGATGCTATCACGTTTGAAAAAAAAGGACGTTCACGTTATTACTCTCCAAAATTAATTCGAGATACTTGCATGAATGCAGCAAAAGAAAATTTAATTCAAAGGTTTTATAGTGGAGCTTCCCAAAACATGTTGCTAAATTTCATCAAAGAAGAATCTTTAACCGAAAATGACATTCAAGCTTTAGAAAATCTTCTAGAAGAAAAGAAAAAGCAGTTGAGGAAAAGACCATGATGTTCTTTATAGACCATCTGATAGATGTTTCTGTAAAAGCACTTGTTGCATCCTGTTTTCTACTAGTATTACACAGGATTATTAAAAACCGTATACGAGCAAAGTGGTTAGTATATCTTTGGACAATTTTAATTGTCTTATTATTTTTACCTAAGCTTCCAAATAGCCCTGTAAGTATGTATCGTTTGTTGCCTCAAGATTCAACACAAGTTCAAACTTTGGAAATCACTTCTGTAAGTCTATATGATGGTGAAATACCTAACATAGGATTTTCTTCTGAGCATGATTTTAATGCGTTGAATCTGTTTCCATATCAGGTGTCACTTATTATTTGGGCATTAGGTCTAACGATCTCTTTAGGCTATTACGGGATAGGTTTCGTTTTCATACACCGATCTTTAAGATCATCAAAGAATATCGGAGATATCCATATAGAGTTTAACGAAATTACTTACGGTAGCACGCATAGAAAGGTGTCTATCAAATGTATATACTCTGATTCCATTCGTACTCCGGCTTTGTGGGGATGGATCAAACCTATTGTTTTGTTTCCAAATCAGCATAAAAAAACACTTAATTCAAGTCAATTAGAACATGTTCTTTTGCACGAGTGGGCTCATTGGAAAAGAAAAGATCATTGGTTACAAGGAATAATAATCGTTTTGAAATCGGTTTATTGGTTTCACCTCCCTGTACTCTTTTGTCTAAAAAAAATAGCAGAGGATATGGAACTTGCAACAGATGACCTTGTACAGGATTGGCTCAAAGGTGACCATAGCTTATCCTATGCTCAAACACTTTTAACATGTTCCAAATTATCACTCCATAGATCTCCTACTTCTGAAATCGCATTTATCAAGGATAACCAATCCTTAACCGAAAGGAGACTTATGAATATGATTGAACCTAAAAAAAAGGGAGCGTTTAAAACAACACTTATTGTTTCTTTGCTTCTCTGCTTTACCTTTGCTTTATTGACGAACGCTTCTGAAACTCCAACAAATAATTCAAAGTTGGCAGAAAAAAAACAACTTGGGAGCAAAATGATCGAGATAACTCCAAAATCCAATATTGTTCAAAATTCATTAACTACTGAGACTGTTAATTGGCAATGGGTTTTAAGAGATGATGCTAGGATTACAGTACCTTTTGGTGAGCATAATCGCTTCAACAAAACTTGGTTTCATGATGGCGTTGATTTAGCTGCTCACTTAGGTACCAAAATATATGCACCAGCTTCTGGTGAAGTTATATATAGTCAATTCGATAATCATGGTTATGGCGAATTGCTCATCATTGACCATGGTGATGGCAAACAAAGTTACTATGCCCATATGGACGAAAGACTCGTAGAAGTAGGTGCTCAAGTTGAAGCTGGAAGTATCATTGGCGCCGTAGGAAATACTGGTAAATCAACAGGGCCACATCTTCATTTTGAAGTCCATGTAAACGACGAACTTGTTGATCCTTTAAATAATGAGTTTATGAATACTCCAGAATCAGTTTATTAGTAATAATTTATGAACTCACCTTGCAATATTAACTATTGTAGGGTGAGTTTTGTTATATCTAAATCTTTCACTTTCTTAAAATCCTCTTAATTTCCTTGACTCTCTTTAAGTTAAAGATTATTATTAAAGCAACTCGACCGACGGTCGGTCGGCAGAAGGGATAAATTATGACAACACGTGAAAAAATACTTCTTACTTCTCAGAAGCTCTTTTTCGAAAAAGGATATAGTAATACATCTATACAAGCAATTATAGATGCTGTAGGTATTGCCAAGGGCACTTTTTATCATCACTTTAAATCTAAACATGAATTACTTGAAGAACTTACAGACATGTTGGTAGCTAAAGAAGTTACAGACACAAAAACGTATATACTTGACTCTAATGAAGATGCTATTACTAAAATGAACACCATCCATCACAAACACATTCAATGGAAGTCTAAAAACATGGATATGATGATGGTTGTTTTTCAAGCTATGTATGCAGACTCTAACAGTCCATTTAGAGTTATGATGCAAGAAAAGTCCGTTCATCAGAACTTATTTATATACAACACCCTTATACAACAAGGTATTGAGGAAGGTGTTTTTAACACCCCGTTTCCAGATGACATAGGTAAGATGATATTAAAACTAAGCCACGACTCGGCTGATGAACTAGCACTCATTTTACTACACCATGACACAATAGATAATCCATATGAAAAAGCATGTCAAAGCGTTAAATTAATGTTCCATACAATTGAGCGTTTACTGGGTGCAGAACCAAACTTAATAGAAATTATTGATCTCAATATCTTAAAACAATTTTTTGACCATCTTGAGAAGACACCCCTTAATGGAAAAGATCATAAAGGAGGCACATTATGATTCATGTTAAGAATTTAGAATACACCTATCCCCAATCTGATACTCAAGCCGTAAAAGGAATCGACTTTTCTATTAAAAAAGGTGAAATTTTTGGATTCCTAGGACCAAGTGGAGCTGGTAAAAGCACAACTCAAAAGATACTCATAAAACTACTCGATGGTTATAATGGCGATATTCAGATTAACAGTAAAAACCTTAATGCATATGATTCAAATTATTACGAGAATATTGGTGTTAGTTTTGAACTACCAAATCATTTTTCTAAATTGACTGCACTAGAAAACTTACAGTTTTTTTCCGAACTTTATAATCATCAAACCCGTGACATTCATGACTTGCTTAAGCAAGTTGGCCTTGAAGATCACAAACACGTTAAAGTGTCCAATTTCTCTAAAGGAATGAAAATGCGTTTAAACTTTATAAGAGCACTTTTGAATGATCCTGAGATTTTGTTTTTAGATGAACCGACAAGTGGTTTAGACCCTGTTAATGCCATGATCATTAAGAATCTGATTATGAAAGAAAAAGAACAAGGCAAAACCATATTTATAACAACTCATAACATGCAAGTAGCAGATGATTTATGCGACCGCGTTGCTTTTATTGTAGAGGGCAAAATTGCAGAAGTTGATACACCAAAAGAGCTTAAACTTAAGCATGGTAAAAAAGCTATTACTGTTGAGTATTTTGAAAATAATTCTGTTCTCTACCAAGAGTTTGAGTTAGATAAACTTGGCCATAACCAGTCTTTTATTGAGCTTATTAGAGACTACGAAGTTAGAACCATACATTCTATGGAAACAACATTGGAGGAAGTCTTTATTAAAGTTACTGGGAGGAGATTGTTATGATGAAACGACTCATTGCAGCAATCAAATGGGACGTTCTCTTACAAGCAAAATATGGCCTTTATGCAGCTGGATCAGTGGTTACAATGATGTGGATTTCCATTCTTTATTTTTTTCCTGACGAATCCATGGCCTATGCTATACCTATGGTTCTCTTTGGAGACTTAGCTGTGGTTGGTTACTTGTTTATAGCAGCCATGATGTACTTCGAAAAAGGACAAGGGTCTATTGAAGCTGTGATCGTTACCCCTTTAAGAGAACGTGAATATATCATAGCCAAGTTGGCCTCAATCCTTGTTTATGTTGTAGGGACAACTGTCGTAATGATTTTCATATTATCATTGTTCAAAAGGTTTGAAGTAAATGTTCTGGTGCTAGTATTAGGCGCCATATTCATATCACTCTTTTTTACTGAGTTAGGCTTTTTACTATCATCCAAATATAAGACATTTACTGACTTTTTGCTTCCAACAAGTCTCTTACTCATGATACTAACGATTCCAATTATCGATTTCTTTGGGTTTACTGCAAATTCATCTTTTAGATTTATATTCTATCTGTGGCCAACCTATGGTCAACTCAAAATATTACAGTCTGGATTTACTCATATGAATCCCTTAGATATTGCTTATGGTTTTATTTACAATGGTCTTTGCATCTTTTTAATGTTTAATCAATGTATCAAAGTATTTAACACTTCTATGATTGGACGTAAGGGGGAATTAAAATGAGACGTTTTAAATTACTCTTACAGAATGAACTCGTACGCATAGGTCGTGACAATTTAATGATTTTGTTTATGGTCTACCCCTTTGTTATTAGTTTATTTGGTAGATATGGTGTCCCTTATATTCAGGGTTTTCTAATGACAAAGGGATTTGACTTAACACCTCATTATCCGGTTGTTGTTATCTTTTTGATCCTTGTTAACCCTTATATATATGGTTCATTGGCAGCTTTTACGATTCTAGACGAAAGAGAGGATCGAGTCCTTGAGGCCATTCGAATTACACCTATTAAAATCGAAACCTATTTAACAGCAAAAGTGGCGATGATTGTTGTTGTCAGTATTCTAACAGGCATTATTGTTGTGCCACTTGTTAATCTAGTTCAAATCAGCTTTACTAAACTCATTATCGTAAATGTACTAATGGCATTTGCAGCACCCTTTAATATGCTTTTGATTGCTTCTATTGCAGAAAATAAGATCGAAGGATTTGCCATAACAAAAGGGACAGGATTTATGCTCATTTTACCCTTAGTAGCATTTTATGTTCCTGCAAAATATGTGTGGTTCTTTGGCATAGCGCCCGGATTCTGGCCCGCATTTTCAATGGCTACAGCTATAAGCCCAAGATATGGCCCATTGCCTTATTGGCTGTATGCAATAATTGGACTAGGATATGTATTATTTCTTAGTAAACTACTGCTCACGCGCTTTAAGCAGAAGCTCGTTTAGAAAACGGCTTTACATTTTGTACGAGGTAACAAGTATAAATAAAATCATTACTATAGAGTTATCCCATACTGTGTAGGGGTAGCAGATCTGCTAC
>Ga0070724_10002233_pt1 | contig 10919 bp, 10 predicted proteins | sample tdDd001_FD_67278 | JGI IMG/M metagenome (GOLD analysis project Ga0070724, IMG submission 67278) | Marine sediment microbial communities from the Atlantic coast under amendment with organic carbon and nitrate - tdDd00.1 | ecosystem: Environmental > Aquatic > Marine > Coastal > Sediment | place...
CGGGCAATGGTTAGCCGTAGTTTTCGCCGCTTTCTCTGGATGATGCACGGTCTTGGGGTTTTCGACTTCGACGTTGACCCGGGGTGCCGGGCGGCGTGCCGGGGCGACAATGGCCTGATCGTAGTTGCCAACCACCCGACGCTGATCGACGTCGTGCAGTTGCTGGCCGAGATCCCGCACGGAAATTGCATCGTAAAAAAGGCGCTGTGGGGAAATTTTTTCCTCGGCGGCGTCATGCGAGCGACAAGCTATATTCCCAACGACAATTCCGATGATCTGGTGCCGGCCTGCGTCGAGGTTCTCGAACGCGGCGAAACACTTGTGATTTTTCCCGAGGCCACACGTACCGTACCGGGGCAGCCTATGCGATTGCGCAGGGGTGCGGCGCGCGTCGCGCTTGCCGCCGGTGTGCCAATGCAGATGGTTCACATTAGTTGTTCACCATCCACATTGACGAAAGCCGAATACTGGTTTGAGATACCGAAGCGGCGTCCTTGTCTACGAATGAGGGTCGGTGATAGGCTCGATATTGGCGCTTTCGCCAGGGACGGAGAAGAACCGAGCATGGCATCGCGAAGGCTGACAGAGCTGATGTTGAGTAAGTTCGAGATTAACGACAATTGCAATGAACGACACTGAACAAGCGATAAAAGCCCTCATTATCGAATCGCTCAATCTTGAGGATCTGAGCCCTGATGATATTGAGACAGAGGCGCCCCTGTTCGGGGAGGGTCTCGGATTAGACTCAATCGATGCACTGGAGCTTGGTGTGGCGATTCGGCGTAAATACGGCGTCAATCTCGATATTGATTCCGAGGAAATCCGCGGGCATTTTGAATCCGTGGCAAGTTTGGCCCGATTTGTGAGTACAAGCAGTGAATAATCTGGCGATGGCGGGGCGGGACGACATTTTTCAGGACGTGAGCCGGGAGTTGCACGCGCTATTCGATATCGAACCGCAGGACATTACGCTCGATGCGCGGCTCTACGAAGACCTGGATCTCGACAGCATCGACGCCGTCGACCTCGTCGTGCGCCTGCAGGAAATTACTCGCAAGCGAATCCAACCCGACCGGTTCAAGGGTGTCAGAACAGTCAAGGATGTCGTCGATGCCGTTGAGGAGCTGGTTGGCGGCGTCGCGTAAACTGCCTTGACAGTTATTCCCCTCTCACGACTTCTCGAGATCGAATCAGCGCACACCGTTTGCTTCGACCGCAAGGGCGAGGAGGTCGCGTGGCCGGAGTTCGTTGCGTCTGTCGCGAGAATTTCGGCAGCACTATCCCGGACCGAGGACCGCTATTGGGCCATCGACATAGCCGACGCCTGTGAGTTTGCGTGCGCCCTGTACGGATGTTGGACCGCTGGCAAGACGCCGGTACTCGCACCCAAACATATGTTGGACGATGGCGCGCAGTTCGATGGCATCATCCGTGCTGGGTTCGGCGAGCAGGCGGCCGAAATCGAAGACCCGATCATTCCCGCAACATCCGACCTGGTTCTTTTTACGTCCGGTTCGACGGGTGAGCCAACCAAGGTTTATCGCACCATCCGCAATATTGAGGCGGAACTCGACGTGCTCGACTCGCTGTTCGGTGAGTCGATTGGCGACGGACGAATCTACTCCACGGTTTCCCATGAGCACGTATACGGCCTGTTGTTTCGGCTGTTGTGGCCACTGGTCACGAAGCGAGCATTTGCGACCTACAATCTTGAGTATCCGGAGAATCTGCTCGGTGACGCGAGCGCAAATGGTGCGCTTGTAACGAGCCCGGCATTGCTCAAACGTATCGGTCATCTCGACGAAGCAGATGCCGCTAATTGGCGCATCATCTTCTCCTCGGGAGGGCTGTTGCCGGACTACGCTGCGAGTGATGCGATGCGCCTGCTTGGCACCTGCCCTGTAGAGGTTCTCGGTAGCACCGAAACCAGCGGCGTCGCATGGCGTAAGCAGGAGGAACACGGTGCGAGCGAGGTTTGGCATACGCTGCCCGAGGTTCGTGTCAGGCAGGACGAAGAGGGATTTCTAGAGGTCAGCTCACCGTTCATGGGCCTCTCCAACTGGCATCGTATGGGCGACAAGGTGCGCCTCGAGTCCAATCGCTCATTCGAGCTGCTCGGTCGCGGTGATCACATAGTGAAAATCGAGGAAAAGCGCGTGTCGCTGGCGGAAATCGAACAGCGTGCCATTGAACTGACGAATATCACGGATGCAGCCGCGACCTCGCTCGAAGACGGCGCGCGGCAATTCGTCGGACTCGCCGTTCAGCTCAGCGACGCCGGTAAAAAGGTACTCGACAAACAAGGCCGCAAAGATTTTGGGCAGAAGCTCCGACAGGCACTGGGCGACAAGCTTGATCCAGTCGCGGTGCCCAAGAAATTGCGCTACGTCGACGTAATTCCTGTGAACCCACAGGGCAAGCGCAAACCGGCCGAGATCCGGGCGCTGTTCGACTAGCCGATGAACGCGGTCAATCCGGAAATTATCAACGAATCGGTCGATTCGAATCGAGCAGAATTCGACATTCAGGTGCCGGCAGACCTCTATTTTTTGCAAGGGCATTTCCCGGGTGAGCCGGTGCTTCCGGGTGTGGTCCAGGTCCATTGGGCTATCCAGCTCGCCGGCGAGCACTTTAACCTGAAGCCGTCTTTTGCAGGCATTGAGGCACTCAAGTTTCACCGCATTATCGAACCGGAGACGCCTCTCAGGCTTGTGCTCGAACTCAATGAAGAGAGCGGCAAATTGACATTCAGCTACACGTCCGAGTTCGGCAAGCATTCACAGGGCAGGGTGCTGTTCGAGTGAAGCAATGAAGCCCTGCGTCATCATTCCGGTATACAACCACGGCGAGACGCTGGCGGCGACGCTGGAAAATCTCGCCAGCTACAACCTTGCGACAATCATCGTTGATGACGGTAGCGATGAAAAAACGAAAGCGATCCTGGATCGTACCGAATCCGATTTTTCCATCACACGAATTACGCTGGCGGAAAACGAGGGCAAAGGCGCAGCGGTCATGACGGGATTTCGCAACGCCTGGGAGCAAGGCTACACACATGCGATCCAGGTCGATGCTGATGGTCAGCATGATCTTGGTGATCTTGGCGTGATGCTGGACGAGGCATGGCAGAATCCGAAGGCACTGATCTCGGGAAACCCGCAGTTCGACGACTCGGTGCCGGCCAGCCGACTTTATGGCCGCAAGGTTACTCGCGTGTGGGTCTGGATCGAAACGCTGTCGCTAAACATTCCCGATGCAATGTGTGGATTCAGGATTTACCCGCTCGAAGAGTGCATTCGGTTGATTGACGATGTGCGCATTGGTCCTCGTATGGAGTTCGACATCGAGATCGCCGTGCGCCTGTACTGGCGCGGTGTACCTTTTATCGCAGTGCCATCAAGGGTGATCTATCCCGACGAAGGTACGTCGCACTTTCGCATGTGGCAGGACAATGCACGTATCTCCTGGATGCATACAAAATTAGTTGTCGGAATGCTGCTGCGCCTGCCACTGCTGGTCTTGCGCAAGTTTGGCATCAGGCGCGGGCACTGGTCGGGGCTGGAGGAACGTGGCGCTGTTCTCGGCATGAAAATTCTGTTCGTCGGTTACAAATTCTTCGGACGCGCCGTGTTCCGCATCATGCTATTTCCGGTCATGACTTACTTTTACCTGACATCGTCATCGGCGCGGCGGGCGTCGCGGCAATTTCTTGATCGTGTTGAAGCAACGCGCGCGAGGGTCGATGGCAAACCGTCGAAGCGGCTGAGCGGGTTCCGGCATTTCCTGCAGTTTGGCGAATCGATTCTGGACAAAACGGCGCAGTGGGCGGGGGTACGCTCAAAAGAGAATATCCACTACGTTGCACCCGAGCTGTATGAGCAGGTCATTTCTTACGAACGTGGTGGCGTATTCATTGGCTCGCATCTCGGCAATCTTGAAGCGTTGCGCGCGTACGGCGACCTCAAGCAGGGACTGACAGTGAACGCGCTCGTGTTCACACGCCATTCATTGAAGTTCATGCAGTTTCTCGAAGAAGCGAACCCGGATGCCGTTAAGAATATTTTGCAGGTCGACGCGCTTGGGCCTGAGTCAGTGATACGCATGCAGTCAAAAATCGAATCGCGTGAATGGATTGCGATGGTCGCGGATCGAACGTCGATCACCGACACCGGTCGCTCGCGCAAGTGCGATTTTCTTGGCCACCCTGCGCATTTTCCCGAAGGACCGTTCATTCTGGCATCGTTGCTCGATTGCCCGGTTTACTTCCTGTTCTGCCTGAAGGAGGACGGCAAATACAACGTACACCTCGAAAAACTGGCCGATCCACTCGAGTTGCCGCGCGCAACGCGGAAAGAGGACATCGAGCGAGCCGTACAACGATACGCTGCGTTGCTCGAGCGTCATTGTCTGGCGGTTCCGTACCAGTGGTACAATTTTTTCGATTTCTGGCAAGAACCCCACACAGATAAATAATAGAGACTCCGTGCGCGAACTTTCGGTAGGCGAGCAGCCAATCAGTATTGAAGATGTCGTCGATCTGGCGCAGCAACGGGCGAGTTTGCGTCTCGAAGATTCACCGGCTTTTCGGGAGCGCGTTACGCGAGGTGCGGAACTTCTCGATCGTATTCTCGAGGAAGACGGTGTCATTTACGGTGTAACGACCGGGTATGGCGATTCATGCACGGTCGACGTGCCGGCTGACCTTGCCTGGGAGCTGCCCATTCACCTGACGCGTTTCCATGGCTGTGGCATGGGCAGGCACTTGTCTGTAGAAGCAAGCAGAGCCGTACTTGTTGCGCGACTGACGTCGCTGTGCCGCGGCTATTCCGGTGTCAGCTTGCCTTTGCTCGAGCTGTTGGCAGACTTTGTTAATAAGAATGTTGTACCGCTGATTCCCGAAGAAGGCTCCGTCGGTGCAAGCGGTGACCTGACGCCGCTGTCTTATGTTGCGGCCGCGCTGATCGGCGAAAGGCAGGTCCATGGCGACGACGGGCCTCGCGATACGGCAGATGTGCTTAAAGAGCAGGGTTTGATGCCACACACGTTGCGCCCGAAAGAAGCACTCGCCTTGATGAACGGCACGGCCGTCATGACGGGTCTCGCATGTCTGGCGTTTTCCCGCGCAGAGTATCTTTCACGGCTGGCCAGCCGCATTACGTCGCTGGCGGCGCTTGCACTCAAGAGTAACGCGTTCCATTTCAGCAAAGAGCTGTTCGACGTAAAGCCGCATCCAGGCCAGGGCAAGGTTGCTTACTGGATACGCAGTGATCTCGAACACGAAGAGATGCCACGCAATCCGCTACGCCTGCAGGACCGCTACTCCATTCGTTGTGCGCCACATGTTATAGGTGTGCTGGTCGACGCGTTGCCGTGGCTGCGGAGCCAGATCGAAACCGAGCTCAACAGCTCGAACGACAACCCGATTATCGATCCGGATCATGAACTCATTCTTCATGGGGGTCATTTTTATGGCGGTCACATAGCGTTTGCTATGGACTCGATGAAGATTGCAGTCGCAAATATTGCCGATCTGCTCGACAGGCAGATGGCGCTGCTCGTCGATACAAAATTCAACAATGGTTTGCCCAGCAACCTTAGTGGCGCCGAAGCGGATCGTGCGATGATCAACCACGGTTTCAAGGCCGTGCAAATCGGCACGTCCGCCTGGACTGCCGAGGCACTCAAGCTGACGATGCCAGCAAGCGTATTCTCGAGGTCGACCGAGTGTCATAACCAGGACAAGGTCAGCATGGGGACGATAGCGGCGCGCGATTGCCTGCGCATCATAGAACTCACCGAACAGGTTGCAGCGGCAGTGCTGCTTGCAACATCGCAGGCGGTTGAATTGAGACTTCGTGCCGGTGAACTTAACGAAGCGCATCTCGTTCCGGAACTACTGGATATGAAGAACGCCGTCATGAAGGAGTTCGCCTTCCTGGCCGAGGATCGTCCACTCGAAGCGGATCTCAGGCACTTTACATCGAGTATTTCGACGCAGGCATGGAGCCTCTATGATGAAGTGTGACGTCGATATCGCGGCGGAAGTAATAATCGAGGTTCCGTTTGAGGACGGCGACCCGATGGGCGTGACGTGGCACGGGAATTACTTTCGTTATCTCGAGCGTGCGCGGTGCCGCCTGCTCGAAAAGATCGGTTACGGCTACAGGACCATGATCGAGTCGGGCTACTCCTGGCCAATAGTTGATACACGTATGAAATTCACGCGCCCGACTGTTTTCGGGCAACGCATTCGCGTCGTAGCGACGCTGCAGGAGTACGAGAACCGGCTCAAGATCAGTTACGAAATCACGGATTCTGAATCGGGTGTGCGCGTTACGAAGGGATACACGACCCAGGTCGCCGTGGACAACGCCACAGAAGAGCTGTGCTTTGTAAGCCCGAATGTGCTGATCGAGAAGATTCGCGCGTGCGCGTAGTTCTATACGGCGCCGCATTTTTTCTGGCGTTGTCGTCCATCGCCCGAGCGCAGGACGCGCAGACCGACGACGTGTCGTTCGATACCGTGTCTGCAAAACTCGCTGCCCCCGCTGTGCTGCGTGGCAGCTTCAAACAAACACGCCACTTGCAGCTCATCAGCAAGCCGTTGCAATCAAGCGGCCGTTTTCTTCTTTCCGATATGGGGCTGTACTGGGAACAGGACGAGCCGCTGAAGTCGGTGATGATCGCGGACGGTGAGCGATTGCTGCAACGCATAGGCGATGGGCCGTTACAGAGCATCGATGTGGCACAAAACCCTGTCGTCCTCACATTCAGCCAGTCGTTTCTAAGTATCTTTAAGGGCAGTGAGGATGAACTGCGGAGTCATTTTGATCTTGAGTTCCTGCCAGGAGACGACGAGGCGGATGGCTGGAATATCGTGCTGACGCCGACCAGTTACCCGATGTCCGAGGCGATCGCGTCGATAAATATCAGCGGTCGGGAGTATATTGAAGAACTGAAAGTGAACAGCCGATCATCGGAAGAAACGATCATCAGCTTCTCCAATCTTCAAACGGAACCGGATGAGCTCACCGAGCATGAGATCGAGCTTTACGCGAGGTAGTCTGCCGCTGCTTGTCTGGGTGGTCCTGCTGCTGGTCGCTATCGCAGTGACTGCGGCACGGATCTCCAGTGACAGCGACTGGATTCGAAGCAACGTCTTCGAATTATTGCCCGAGTCCGACTACGACCCGCTGCGAGAATCCGCGACAAGAATCGTCGATGCGGAACTTGGCACTCGCCTGCTGTTCTTTGTAGGTCACGCCGATCGTGATGTGGCCGCAAGCGCCGCAGAAACCCTGGGCGCCGCATTGTCGAGCGATCCACTGCTTGCGACGGTCACTACTCGCGTCGACGAATCGCAGTACTCAGACATGGTCGCGTTTTATTACGGGTATCGTTCGAAGATTCTGTCCGATACCCAACTCGAGCGCATCGCGAACGATCCCGAGAGCATCGAGGCAGACGCCGTTGCCATTCTCTATAGCCCCTTCGGTGGCACTGCCGGTAACCTGGCAACGGATCCGTTCTTCCTGTTTGCGAACAGCATGCAGGCGCTGCAACCTTCCGTCAGTTCCCTGACCTTTGACGATGGCTACCTCTGGGCGGAAAAAGGCGGGCTCGACTACGTATTCGTGATGGCCAACCTCGAATCGCCGACGCTTTCAATCGTCGAGCAGGAGTCTCTCGCGCGCCAAATCAACGATGCACTTGACGAGATCAAGGCAAACAAGCCGGAGCTCGAGATCCTTAAGACCGGATTCTCATTCTATGCGCACGAGGCTACGCAAAGCGCGAAAGGAGAGATCTCGACGATAGGTGTGGGGTCCCTGATTGGCCTGTTGCTACTGGTTATCTCGACCTTCCGCTCGCTGCGACCACTGTCGTTGATTGTCGTGTCGATTGTTGCGGGCTGCGTCATTGCTCTCGCTTTTACGCTGTCGGTTTTCGGTTTTGTACATCTGTTCACGCTGGTGTTCGGCGCAAGCCTGATCGGCGTCTCGGTGGACTACAGTTTTCATTACATCGCGGATGACGCGTTCGGCGATGATAGCTGGACGCCACAACGCGGGCTGAACAATATCTTCATGGGCATTACGCTCGGACTCGCGACGAGTATTCTGGCGTACCTGGCACTAACGGTCGCGCCATTTCCGGGCCTGCAGCAATTGGCTGTGTTCTCGAGTGCAGGTCTGATCGGAGCGTGGATCACGCTGTTCGCAATGACGCGCCTCATCCGACATCGCTTTGTCATGCATGAGCGCTCGTTGGTGTTGCACTTTACGAGCGGGTTCCTGGGTATCTGGCAACGACATATTGCGAGGCGCCAGGTGATCCTTCTTGCGGTACTTGCTGCAATCATCCTCACCGCGTGGCGAACCGTCGATGTCAACGATGATGTCCGTATGCTGCAGTCACAGCCGCCACAGCTGGTTGCACAGGAGGCGGCGATCCAGGAGCTGCTCGGTGTCGCTCAGGCAGGGACGTTCATCCTGTTAACGGCTGCCGATGAGCAGTCTTTGCTGGAACAGGAAGAGGCGGTCCGTGTCAGTCTCGACGAGCTGATAGCAGAGGGATCACTCGGTAGCTACCAGGCGGTTTCGCGTTGGGTTCCGTCGCTGGCGCGCCAGGCGCGCAGCCAGCAGACATACTCAGAGCTACTGGAATCGAGGTTACTCGCCTGGTTCGCAGCGATTGACGTTGATACGGAGGATGCGCGCGCGGCATTCACAGAACTTACACAGGACACGCCGTCGCTCGATGTAACAACCTGGCTGCAGCACCCTGCGTCAGAACAATTCCGTCATCTCTGGCTCGAGACCGGAGGTGATGATGTTGCTTCAATGGTGTTGCTGTTTGGTGTTAAGGATATCGATGCTCTACCGGATGTGACCGTCATCAACAAGGGGCGGGAATTGTCGGCCCTGTTTGGTGAGTATCGCTCGCGAGTGACGCAGGTTCTGATTGCGGCTTACCTCGTCATTCTGCTGGGACTCACAACGCGCTATGGATTGAGGCGTGCCGCGATTCTCCTGGTCCCCCCGATCGTTGCCGGCCTGCTCGCGCTCACGCTGATATCGCTCGCCGGTGAAACACTGAACCTGTTTCATTTCCTGGCATTAATACTCGTTCTCGGTATCGGCATCGATTTCACGCTGTTTGTCGCAGAAGCGAAGCATGATTTGACGAGCACGCTGTTCGCGATCACGTTGTCGGCATTGACGACAATGCTGTCGTTCGGACTGTTGTCATTGAGCAGCACATTTGCGGTGCATTCCTTTGGGTTGACAGTATTGATCGGTATCGGTTTTGCGTATCTACTGTCCCCTGTCGCTATCGGCGTTCGAGCAAATTCAACCTCGATATGAACATTGCGAAGACCCTGGTGCTCATTGTGTTTGCGCTCGCCATAAGCGCGTGTGGCACGACGACGCTACGTACGCAGCAGGACCGCATTGCTATCGGGACCGGTGTCTTCCTGGAGATGCCGGCAGCCAATGAGCTCACAGAGTCTTTCAATGCGACGCAAGCATTGGTCGCCGAGCATGAAGATCGCAGTTTTGCATTTGAGGCGCATATCGAGGCGCGGCCCGGATCGATATCCATCGTGGGACTGGGCGCGCTGGGCGGTGCGCTGTTTTCCATTACCTGGGACGGCAGCGAGTTGCGGGCAACGGGGTCGGTTGACGCGCAAGTCGTTAACGCGGAGTACGTTCTCGCGGACGTCTTGTTGGCGCATTGGGATACCCAATGGTTGAACCGACGTCTGATTGGCGCCACGGTTGAGGTGTCCAATACCAGTGATGAGCGGTTCGTTGTGCACGACGGCGAATTGATCATTAGCATCGCCTACGACTCACCTAATCCCTGGGGCGGTGAGGCCAGGCTGACCCACATCGAACGAAAGTACGTTCTCCACATAACAACGGCGGAATTTGTCAGGCCGTGAGCATTTATCTTTCGGATCTCGCCATAATCAATGCGCTCGGCTCAGGCAGAGAGGCGGTTCTTGAAAACCTGTTGCGTGGCGAACAGTCCGGGATGCAAGCCTGCGGCCCGCTACTAACTGGACGTTCCGGCGTTGTCGGTCGCGTCGCCGGTGAGCTCGCAGCTTTGCCACCGAATCTTGCCGAGTACGATTGCCGAAACAACCGCTTACTCGCAGCCACGGCGACACAGCTGGAGTCTGCCATTGATGCGCTCAAGTCACGCTTTGGCCCGTCCAGAGTCGCCGTGATTATCGGCACCAGCACGTCCGGTATAGCCGAAGGCGAAGCCGCAGTTGCGGCGCTCGTGAAAGAGGGCAAAATGCCTGGCGCGTTTCACTATCGACAGCAAGAGATAGGGACCGCAGCCGAGTTCCTGGCACGCCATCTCGGCGTCGACGGACCGCGCTACACGATATCAACAGCCTGTTCGTCGTCAGCGAAGGCCTTTGCGTCCGGGCGTCGACTGCTGGACGCGGGTCTGTGTGATGCCGTGGTCGTAGGTGGCAGTGACAGTCTGTGCGAACTGACGACGAACGGGTTTGATGCGCTCGAATCCCTGGCGCCGCAAATCTGTAATCCATTCAGTGTCAATCGAAATGGCATCAATATTGGGGAGGGTGCGGCCTTGTTCCTGATGTCACGTGATCCCGCTCCGATGCGACTGCTGGGTGTGGGCGAGTCCTCGGATGCCTATCACATGTCCGCCCCGGAGCCGGAGGGCAAAGGCGCCGAGATCGCGATTCGTGCTGCCCTGGCTGATGCTGGTCTCGAGCCAGGTCAGGTCGGCTACATCAACCTGCACGGGACGGCCACGATCAAAAACGACGAGATGGAGAGTTGTGTGGTCGACCGTGTATTCAGGCCGGGCGTTCAATGTAGCTCGACCAAGAGCCAGATTGGCCATACACTCGGCGCGGCTGGTGCACAGGA
>Ga0070724_10002240_pt1 | contig 10893 bp, 11 predicted proteins | sample tdDd001_FD_67278 | JGI IMG/M metagenome (GOLD analysis project Ga0070724, IMG submission 67278) | Marine sediment microbial communities from the Atlantic coast under amendment with organic carbon and nitrate - tdDd00.1 | ecosystem: Environmental > Aquatic > Marine > Coastal > Sediment | place...
TAAGAAAAATAACTAAAATCAAAAACTTGTTTATACTAGAATATATACTCTTTTTTAAATTCACTCTATGCCTTTTTACTATATAAATTCAGTATAACATAATAAAAATAATAAATTAATAGTAATTATTATTAAAGAATTATATTTTCTTTTATAAAAGTCATATTTACAAAGAAGATATAAATTAATAAAAAATATATTAATAGATATAAAACCAAAATAACGATATTATTCCCAAAAATAGTTCTATTTAATAAAAGGAGCCAGTATGGCTATTGAAGTAAATCAAAATGTAAAAATATATTTCGAAGTAAAAATTGATGGTGAAGTAGTTGATGGAACAACTTCTAATAAACCATTTGAGTTCACTTTTGGTGTTGGACAAGTAATTCCAGGTTTAGAAGCTAGAATCAAAGATATGCAAGTTGGAGAAGAAGCAAACTTTATTGTTCCTGCATCTGAAGCATATGGTGAGTTTAGCGAAGAGGCAAAACAAGTTTTACCTATTGAAGAAGTGGCTGGAATTCCTGATTTAAAAGTAGGTATGCAACTTCAAGGTGAAGATGAAGATGGGCAACCTATTCAAGTTATTATTGAAAAAATCACTGAAACAGAAGTAACACTAGATTATAACCACCCACTAGCTGGAAAAGATATAGAATATACTGTAAAGATTGACTCTTTATTATAAAAGTTACCATTTCATATGGTAACTTCCTCTCCTTTACTCTAACTATATAACTAAATTATTAAAATAGTTTAATATAATAAATATATCAAGGTTATTATTATGAATACAAAAGAAGAATTATTAAAAGAGACCTGTATTAATCTAACTGATTAAGAAGATAAAGTATTAGCTAAAAAGATATTTAAAGAGCCTCTAAAACAGAAATAAAACTTGAAAACAAAGAGTTTAAATATAATTCTAATAAACATAAAGGAGCTTGTCTTACTATAGTTTTTAGTACAATAAAAGATTAATTTTTATTCGATATAATAACAAAAAACAAGGTAAATATATGACTAATGAATCAATTATAGAGAGAAATGACGAACTTTTATCATCTGATATGGATGATGAATTAGTTATGATGGATTTGGAAAGTAATAATTATTATGGACTAAATAAAGTTGGTAAAGATATATGGGAAAAGATAGAAGAGCCAACAACATTAGAAGAGTTATGTAGTGATTTAATTAAAAAATATAATGTTTCTTTTGATAAATGCAAAGAAGATATTACTCCATTTTTAGAAAAGCTTCAGGAAATGAATATTGTTAAAATCTCTTAGAGCTTTTAAAAACTTCATTAAAAGACCTCCTTTTGAAATCTTTTTAGTTTTTGAATCATTATTTCATTTATTAAGAATTAAATTTTTAATAAAAAAATATAGCTTTAACAAACTATCTAAATCATACAACTTGAAACTTACAAAAGATGAAAATTTTAAGAATAAAGATATAAAAAAACTTAAGCAAATAACTTGGGCAATAGAAAGAAGTTCACAACTTCTACCTTGGGATGGACTTTGTTTAGTAAAAGCTCTAACTGCCCATATAATGTTAAAAAAAAGAAAACTTAGTGCTATTATATACATGGGAGTCAAAAAAGACTCACAAACCAATGAGTTAGAAGCTCATGCTTGGGTAAAAGCAAATAATCAAATACTAACAGGAAAACAAGGTCACAAAAACTTTACAGTAGTTTCAATGTTTACTTGGGATATATAATGTATAAAGAAAAACTAAATATACTTTTAAAACAAATAAAACTTCTCCCTGAAACATTTAAGATTGTTTGGGGGACATCAAAAAAAATATTTATATTTTGGTTAATATTATTAATATTATTAGGTTTTTTACCTGCATTACAATTATATTTAATAAAACCCCTAATTGATGGTTTAAACAATATTTCTAAAGAAAATATTAATAATTTATATTTACCAGTATTATTGCTTTTAATGACACTACTCTTTACTCCAATATTAAATAGTTTACTTACTTGGATTAGAACTATTCAAAATGAAAAAGTAACAAACCATATTAGAAAAAAGATTCAAAAAAAAGCGATTTCTTTAGATATGATACATTTTGAACAAAGTGAATTCTATGATAAGCTTCATAGGGCAAACATTGATGCAATTAGCAAGCCAATTTTACTACTAGAAAGTATAGGTACTTTATTTCAAAATAGTTTAACATTAATTGCTATATTAATTATTTTACTACCTATTGCATGGTGGGCACCAATTGTTTTACTATTGATAGCATTCCCAACTTTATTTATCTCATTAAAATATACATTAAGACTAAACCAACACAGATTAAACAATACAAAAAATGAAAGAAAACTGAGATATTTTGATTTTCTAATGACAAATAATGAAATAGCTTCTGAGGTAAAAACTTTTAATTTAGCTAATTATCTAAAAAAGAGTTATTGGAACATAAACCATAAAATTCAAAAAAGTTTATTTAGTTTATTAAATAAACAACTAAAGGCAGAAGTAGCTATATCTATTTTCAGTTTTTTTATAATTGCAATTATTATGGTATATATGGTAAATCAAACACTTGAAAATAATATAACAATAGGATTGCTTGTAATGTTCTATTTTTCTTTTATTCAAGCCCAGAGGGTTATAAAAACACTTTTTGTAAACTTTTCAAAAGTTTACAATAGCCTTTTATTTTTGGAGAACTTATTTGATTTCTTTAAAATAGGTGAACATAATATAATTAATAAAGAAGTTCTTGAAAAAGAAGACTCATATATAATAGAAATTAAAAACTTATATTTTAAATATCCTAATGCACAAAAGTATGCTATTGAAAATATAAGTTTAACTTTAAAACCAAATCAAATAACTGCAATTGTTGGAACAAATGGAAGTGGTAAAAGTACCCTAGTTAAGCTTTTAAATGCTTTTTATGAACCAACTAAAGGCAATATATTTATTAATTCAAAAGATATATGTAAATTAGAACAAAAATCTATTAGAAAAAATATAACTACACTTTTTCAAAACTTTGTTAAATATCATATGAGTGCAGAAGAAAATATAAAAATAGGAGATATTTCAAAAAAGTATTCAAAAGAAGAAATAAACTCACTTTTAGAACTAACACAAACAAAAAATTTAATAGATAGTCTACCAAACAAGTTAAAGACAATATTAGGGAAAAGGTTTGGTGGAGAAGAACTAAGTGGAGGAGAATGGCAAAAAATTGCACTTTCAAGGGCATATTTAAAAAATAGTAAAATTCTTATACTTGATGAGCCAACGAGTGCACTTGATTCATGGGCAGAATCTAAATGGCTAAATAGATTTATCCACTTATGTACAAATAAAACAGCTCTTATAATTACACATAAGTTCACAACAGCAAAACATGCAGATATAATTCATGTAATGAAAGATGGAAAAATAGTAGAAAGTGGTACTCACGATGAGTTAATTAAACTAGATAAACTTTATGCTAAATCATGGAAAAAACAAATAAATGAAATTAATAAATAAGAACAACAATGATAGATAATATAAATATAAAAACTAAAACTAATCTTCTAAAATTATTAAAATATAATATTAGCTTAAATGAAGAGTTAAGTAAACTAACCCACGAACAATGGGATGAAATAATTAAAATAGCAAAAAGACATCATGTTAAAGAATATTTATACTACAATTTGAAAAAAAATAAGTTATTAAATCTATTAGACGACTGCCAAATAAATAGACTAAAAACCTCTTTTAAAAAAAGAACTATATCTAACCTATCAAAAGTTGCTGAACTAAAAAAAGTAATAAAAAATTTTGAAAAAGAGAATATTCCAATTATAGCGCTAAAAGGTCTTCACCTAATCCAAGAAGTCTATCCTCATATAGCACTAAGATATTTAAGAGACTTAGATATCTTAATACCAAAAAACAAATCAGAACAAGCAGTTAACATACTAAATAAACTTGAATATACATGCAAAAAAAAGCTAACTAAAAGTGACTTTAATTTTGAGTATTACCATCATATACAACCTATGCATAAAAAAAATAGTATTCTAGAACTTCATGGAGAACTAAGTGACAATAAAAAAGTTGATATTGATAAGTATTGGAAAGATGCGAATTTCAAAAATTATTGTGGTTTTTTAAGTATTGAAGACTTAATAATACACTTATGTATTCACATCTCTTACTCAGACTTATTTAAAAACGACTTAAGACATTATCTAGATATTTATATAATAATAGAAGAGTTTAAAAACAAAATAAACTGGGAACTCTTAAAAAAGAAGATTGAATTAAATAAATGTGAAAAAGGTACATATATAGTATTTAATATAGTTAAAGATTTATTTGATATAAAAATACCTTTATTAGAAAATAACACTAATAAAATAAACCAAACAATACTAAATAATAGTTTAGAGTTTCTATGGCTATATGATAAAAAATCTAAAGATTATGCATTTTATAGATTCTATGATAATACAATAGAAAAAGATAAAAACTTCATAGTAAATGTAATATCTAGAATATTTATAAATAAAGCCAAACTATCTCACTACTATTCAATAGAACAAAACAATAAATTTATATATTTTTATTATTTTAGAAGATTTTATGATTTAGTAAAAACTCACTCTTTAAAAGTAGTAAAAATGAATACAAATAATGATAAGATGTCGTTTTTAAATAAAACAAAACAAGTTCATGATTTTTTGATAAAAGGTAATTAATGTATCACTATAAAGCATTTAATCTTCATTTTACAACTCCATTTAAATGTCCAGAACTTTTAGAGATAAATGAAAATAATAATCTAGAAAAAGTAACTATTGAATTTGGAGAAACTCCAAAAAAACTATCAAATATTTTAAATGAGACTGTAAACATTCAGTCAAATAATAAAGAGTTACTACTAAAACTAAAAACTGTTGCTAACTACTATATTTCAAATGGGAATAAAATCATTATAGAAAAAACAGCTGCTACTGTAACAGAGGATTCCATCAGATTATTTTTATTTGGTTCTGCTATTGGAGCACTATTATTTCAAAAAGGTTATTTAGTACTACATGCAAGCGCAATTAAAACTGAAAAAGGTGCTGTTTTATTTTGTGGTCATTCAGGATCAGGAAAGTCAACAACCCTTCAAGAATTAATCAAAAGAGGATATAAAAAACTTTCTGATGATACAATAGCCTTATATTATGATGAAAAAAAGAAAAAGATTATGTGTATTCCCTCATATCCACAAAGTAAATTATGGCAAAAAAGTTTAGATTTATTAGAATATAAAAATAAAGGCTTAAGAAAAATCAATGAAGATTTAGAAAAATATGCTTATAATACAAAAGAAGATTTTTATGATAAAAAACCTATTCCAATATATTCATTATTTGTTTTAAATACATATAAAAACAATGAAATAGAAGTAACTTCTGTTGAGGGACTAGATAAGTTTAATGTAATAAGAAATCAAACTTATAGAAAAAAATTTATAGAAAAACTAGATTTAAAAAAAACTCATTTAAAATTAGGAACATTAACTGCAAATCAAATAAAAATAAAAAGACTTTTTAGACCTGAAAACTCAAATACATTAAATGATGTTGCAAATATTATAGAGAAGGATATTAGATGAAACATGGTATTTACTGGTTAGCTTCATATCCAAAAAGTGGAAATACTTGGATGAGAGCTATTATTTCAAACTATTTAGTTAATGCAGAAGAAGCAGTAAAAATAAATGATTTTCAAACAGATGGTATTGCCTCTAGTAGAAGTTTTTTTAATGAGAACCTATGTATTCCATCAGAAGATTTAAACCTTGAAGAAATACAAGCCTATCAACCTGATATGTATAGAGAATTTGTAAAAGATAGTAAAAAAGATTTATATATTAAAGTACATGATGCATATATTCTAAATAAGCTAAAAGAGCCTTTATTCCCTAAAGATGTAACAAAAGGTGTTTTATATATTGTAAGAAACCCTTTAGATGTAGTAGTTTCATATGCCCATCATAACTCAAGTGAAGTTAGTAAATCTATAAAAAACATAAATGATAATAATTTTATAGTATCAAAACCTAAAAAAACTTTACCTTCTCAACTTCCTCAAGTAATGTTATCTTGGTCAAATCATGTAGAAAGCTGGATGAATAGTCCATTACCTATTTGTATTATAAGATATGAAGATATGTTAGAAAAACCTTTTGAAACCTTTTCTAAAGCTCTAAGCTTTTTAGGATTTGAAATAGAAAAAGAAAGATTAGAAAAAGCTATTAAGTTTTCATCTTTTAAAGAGTTAAAGAAACAAGAAGAAAAAGATAGTTTTAATGAAAAACCAATAAACTCAAAAAGTTTTTTTAGAAATGGTAAAATAAACTCTTATTTAGATTCTCTAGAAAAGAGAATGATTAAAGAGATAAAAGAAAAACATAAAAAAACTATGAAAAAGTTTAAATATATTTCTTAGCATGTTCTAAAAACATCATAACATTCATACTTCTTATCACATGTCTTAAAGATTGCTGAGTAGGTTTTCTATCCTGTTTAAGATTTTCAATATCTTTTAGTAATCTTACTTTATCAAAAATATCATATTGAGTATCTATATGATAATCTGAAATATATTCCTTTATAAAAGAGAATTCATCAAAACTATGTAAACGACCTATCATATCCCCATTTTGTATACATTTACCTTTTTGATATAAAACCTCATTAGGTAAGTGACCATTCATCATTTTTTTTAATAAATATTTTTTTTCACCATTGGGTCCTATATATAAATTTGAAGGTAAAGATAGTAAAAACTCTATTAGTCTTACATCACCTGTAGGGTCAGTTCTTTGAATATCGTAATATTGTCCAAACTTTGCCATATTTATCAATCCTGAACCATTTTTTAATTGTAAAATATTTATTTGTAAATCTTTATTATCAATATCCAGTTTAAAGTAAGAATTAAAAGGTGTTTTAGAAAGTTTTCCAACTAGATTATTTGAATATACAAATTCTTCACTTAAATATGAATATCTTGTCCAACTATTCTTTTTTTTCATTAAATTTTTAAATAAAAAATAATTTGGCTTAATCAGTTTATTTCTTAAAGTTAAATATAAACCATTTTTTAAATAGTACTCTTTCTTTGGTATAAACTCTTTATTATAATTAAAAGAAATAGTACCATTTCCCCATTTCCCATTAAATAAAGTATCACAATCACTATTTTTTACATTTTCCAAAATATCTATATTCCAATAAGCAGAAGTACCTGATGCAAGTGGTTCATCTAAAATTTCAATTGATTTTTTTATACCATCAAAAATTGAAATATTTTTTGAATCTAAATAGTGAGGAGTTATATTTCCTAAATAACCTACTGTTTTTTTTATATATTTTGTTTCATTAGAATTATCATATAGATAGTCTTTATTGGAAAAACTAGTATAAGGTACATGACTAAAAGTATTTACAGTTTTTATATATTTACTTGTAAAAGATGTAACACTACTACTATCTAATCCTCCACTTAATTCACAAGCTATATTCTCAGAGGTAATTCTACATCTTACTGCTTCATCAAAAATTTTTGTCAACTCTTCTACAGCTTCATCTTGTGATATTTTAGTATTTAATTCTAAATTTTTATGAGGTTCCCAATATTTTTCAATATTAATATTTTTATTTGAGATAGTGACTTGATAAGCGGGGTTAACTTGTTTTATCTCATTAAAAAAGCTATTATCCCAGTTACTGATTTTTATAGTTGAAGAGATGCTTATTATCTTATCTAAATCTATAGTTTTTTTTATCTTTTTATAATTTAACAAAGGCTTAATTGATGAAGATACAATACATATATCATTATCATTATAATAATACAAAGCAGTAATCCCAAAATGATCCCTTGCAAAAAAAGCTTCATCTTTTTTACTATCATAAATTATAAAAGACCAGTCTCCTAAAATATATTTTGAAAACTCTTTGCCAAACTTTAAATATAAAGATAAAACTAACTCATCATTAGATAAATTATTTGAGGTAAAATTAACTAAGTTTTCTAATTCTTTTTTATTATCAATTCTTCCTTGGAATACAATAAAATATCTATTAAAAAATTTTATATTACTATAACTATTTTTTATGCTATTTAAACCTATAGCAAATTTATCGTTATTAAAATAATTTATATTTTTAGATAAAGGGTCATCTTTTAAAGATTCATACCAACTATTAAAAGCTTCCTTCCTAAATAAACTATCTTTATTTAATATAAACCAAATATTTTGCAATTAGCAATCTTATACTATGAGTTTGTATTTGTAGCAGTCCCTGCAGTAGTTCCATCTGTTAAAAAACCACCTGTACCTGTTTCAGTTTTATCAATATCTAAATCAATAACTTCTGGTTCAATCCACTCTAGTTTTTCATTATTATTTTCCATTTAAAAATCCTAATTTATTTTTTGGAGCTATTATATAGTTTTTTTAATTAAATAATTATTTAGATTAATATCTAAATAATCTAAAACTATTTTTATATTCTCTTCTATATTCTCATTTGAATTATCAAGAACAATCTCAGCACTTTCTGGCTTTTCATAAGGTGAAGATATTCCTGTGAATTCTTTTAATTCACCACTTCTTGCTCTTTTATATAACCCTTTAGGATCTCTTTTCTCACACACTTCCAAAGGAGTATCTACAAACACTTCTATAAACTCATCTGCATCAACTAAGGATCTAGCAAACTCTCTTTCACATTTAAATGGAGATATAAATGCCGTTATTACTATAAGACCTGCATCAACAAACAGTTTTGAAACCTCTGCGATTCTTCTAATATTTTCAACTCTATCTTCATTTGAAAAGCCTAAATCTTTATTTAAACCTTGTCTTACATTATCTCCATCTAAAAGATATGTTCTTATTCCTTTTTCAAAAAGCTTTTTTTCTAATTCATTAGCAAGAGTAGATTTACCAGAACCACTAAGTCCTGTAAACCATATAATACAAGGTTTAAAATTCTGTTTTTCTGTTCTTTTATTTTTTGTTATGTGAGTAGTAGTTGAAAATAGATTATCCATAATTCTCCATAGTGTTCTTTATTATATGGTATTATATAGAAACTTTTTAAATATAATATTTATATAGTATGTAATAACAACACTTTATCATATATATAACCCTAAGATATATAACTTTTTTTTATAATTTTTACACTATATTTTTAAACAATTTTTATTATTTTTTAGTATAATCAACCATAGTATAATACTTGGAGCTATAATGAATAAGATTTATTTATCTTTATTATTAGCTAGTTTTACCTATGCTCAAACAGTTAATTTTAAAACTGTTTTAGACTTAACTATCAACAATAATAAAGAGTTAAAAACACAAAAACTTAATATAGAATCCTCAAAACTAAATATTAAACAAATTGATGCAATTAATTATGGAAAAATATCTTTTGAAGAACAGATAAACAGAACAAATCATTCTGGTTATGTATTTAATTCCAAACTTTCATCAAGGGAAGCAAGTTTTGATGATTTTGGGGCAGGACAATTTAATCCAAATAATTTAGGTGTTGAGCCTAAAAATCTAAACTATCCAGATGATAGAACAAATTTTAATACAAAACTTTCATATAATATTCCACTGTTTACTGGATACAAGCTAAGCAATCAAAAAGAGATTTTAAAACTTCAACAAAAAGCTAATGAAGTAAAATATACTCTAAATAAAAAACAACTATCTTTTGAAGTTCTAAAAGCTTACAATGGTGCTGTAGTGGCAAAAGAGTTTATTAAAGCAGCACAAAAAGCAAAAGAAGCTATCTCTTATGTTGTTAAATCTGCAAATGCTTTTCATGAAGAAGGTTTAGTTACAAAAATTGATGTTAAACAAGCAAAAGTTTATGAACTAAATACAAATACAAAACTAATAGAAGCACAAAATCAGTTTGATTTAGCAATAGCATATCTTAGATTTTTAACTTCAAATCAAGATATCTCTGATGTAAATGAACTAAAAAATATCTACTGTGATATCTCTGATATGAGTAATCTTTATGGAAGAGCACTAAAAAATAGAGATGAACTAAAAATGCAAAACTTCCAAAAAAATGCTATGAAAAAAAACATTGATATTGCAAACAGTTCATATTACCCTACTGTTTATTCTCACTTAGAGTATGGATTCAATGATGATAAATTAACTTTTGATGGTGACAAAGACTACTACAATGCAATGATAGGATTAAACTATACACTATTTGATGGTACAAGAAAAATAGAAAAACAAAAAAGTAAAATAGCCTACAAAAAAGCAAATCTAAATTTAGAGAAACTAAAAGATGCTATTAGACTTGATATTGATAAAGCTCTACTTGATTTAAAAGCAAAAGAGAAAATCTTCAATGAAAAAATCGAAGCAAAAGAGTTAGCTCAAGAAGTATTTGACCAATCAAATCTAATGTACAAAAACCAACTTATAGCCATGACAACCCTACTAGAACAAGAAGCAAATCTAAGAAAAAATGAAGCGGAACTAATCGTTGCAAGATTTCAGCACTCCCTTGCTCTTGCAAAAATAGCTACTGTTTTAGGTGTAGACTTCTCAAATACAATTTATAATAAGGATAAATAATGATAAAAAAAGTACTATTAATCATATCAATTTTTTTATATTCAAATGCTGCTGATATTGAGCTTTCAGGAACTGTAATATCTGATAATGAAAAAGTAATTACAAGTAGGAACATGGGATTCATCAAAAATGTATATGTAACAGAGGGATCTTTTGTAAAAAAAGGAGAGTTGTTATATGAGATTGATTCATCTAGTATTGACTCTAAAAAACAAGAAG
>Ga0070724_10002242_pt1 | contig 10890 bp, 10 predicted proteins | sample tdDd001_FD_67278 | JGI IMG/M metagenome (GOLD analysis project Ga0070724, IMG submission 67278) | Marine sediment microbial communities from the Atlantic coast under amendment with organic carbon and nitrate - tdDd00.1 | ecosystem: Environmental > Aquatic > Marine > Coastal > Sediment | place...
AATTTCTTTATTAACCAAGAAAGAAGAAGAAATAGCATTATCATATGCAGAACCAAGAGTAACTAAAAAGCAGACTTCGATATATGATCAATTTATTAGTAAATCAAAAGAAAAGGCCAACAAACCTGCCATAGTAACAGATAAAATAGTTAACTTTGATAAATTAGCAGCTACGGTTGTAAAAATGAAAAAAGCCTTAGATAGATCTGCAAAAGGTAAAATGGTTTCTTTGGACGGATTAAGTGATGTAGAAAAGATAGCTGCATTTATTGCAATAGACGGTGCAGGTGCTACATATACAGATGCTAAGGGGTTAATCATCAAGAAGGGTTTATTCGGCTATAAAGTATCTGGTAATAGTATTGCTGGTAATGGACTTTACAATGTGAAAGGTCATGAGATATCTAGAAAGGGTTACTTAACTTATAATGAGTTTGTAAAACAATATTTCAGATTAAGTTTTGAAGATGTTGGTCCAATGAATGAATGGTTAAAATTTGGTATCCCAGTTTTATTAGTCGGTGGATACATTAGTTCTAAAACTGATATTACGATTTGCACAATGAATGCTAGTGACTTAAAACTATCTGATACTCTAAAACATGTTGTTACTAATGATAAATTTGTAGAAGGTAAGTACAATTACAAATTACATTTTGGTCTTTCGTTTGACCAAACAGTACCACTATCTTTTGTTGGACCAATCAAGCAGGGGAAACTTTCTAATCTTAAACCTGTAGATGGCTTGGGATTCGTGATACTTAACAAATATAAAAGGGCAACACAAGCCTTCGAAAAAGGAAATGTTCATGTATTTGGACCTTGTGCAACAATGGTTGAGAGCGAAGATATAAATGTTCTTGGTAAGACTATTCAAAATGTAACTGCTTTGAATAATAAAGCTTCATGGTTCCTTGATGAAACATTAAGATTTTAAAATTAACCAACACAAATGTGTTGGTTTTTCTAGGAGAAAATATGAAATATACAGTAATAGATTTTGAAACAGCGAACAGTAAAAGGTCAAGTGCCTGTGCATTAGGGATTGTTGTAGTTGAAGATAATTTCATTAAAGAAGCCTTTTCTTATTTAATTCAGCCTAGTGATATGTATTTTGCTAGTATGAACATTGGGATTCATGGTATTAGACCTGAAGATGTGATTGATGAGCCCACTTTTGATATCTTGTACCATAAGGTTTTCAAAAAGTATATTGAAAATCAGCTGGTCGTAGCACATAATGCTAGTTTTGATATGAGCGTATTAAGAGCTTGCCTGAAAGAATATGATATTCCATTTCCATCTTGCGATTACTTGTGTACTGTTAAAGTGGCTCAAAAATTATGGCCAGACTTACCTAGACATGCACTAAATGTTGTATCTGACTATTTAGGTTTTGCTTTTTCACATCATGATGCATATGATGATGCAAGAGCTAGTGCTAACATATTAATACAGGCAAATAGGCAAACTGGATTGACAGCTTATGAACTAGCGGATAAACTTCAAATAAAAGTTGGTAAGTTGTTTGAAAATGGGTATACAGCATGTAGTAGCAAAAGGTTTTAAATATTACTAAATAATGGTATAATTTATCTAGATAGGGGGATGGATATGAAAGTTATAAAAAAGATAATTAAAATTTTAGCTGTAATTGGTATGATTGCAGGTGTAGTAAAGCTTGTTTTAAAAGTGTTAAACATGAACCAACGAATGAATGATTACAACGAAAAGGCTGTATTTGGTGGCAAATCTATCAAGTATGAAGAAGAACCTTTTGAGAAGGACTCTGTAGCAGCAATGTTTTCTGGTTATAATTTAGATTTCAAAGAGGCTAAAATGGCCAATGCCGTTTCTCAATTAGATATTTTGGCTAGATTTTCAGGTGTTAGTGTTAAAGTTCCAGATCATTGGAATGTTGAAATGGATGGCACAGCTGTTCAATCAGGTATATCTAAACGTTATGTTGATAATAGTGAAGTAGAAGATGCACCAACTTTAAAAATTAACTATGATTTAAAATTCTCTGGTTTAGATGTATCAAATCCAAGTGAAGAAATTGAAGAAGGTGTAGATGCAAATGCTTTAGAAGGGCAAGAATCGAATTCAGAAATGTCTGAAGAAACTAAAAAGGTCATTGAAGAGTTTGAAGAAAGTTTTAATCAAGACGATTCTCTTCTTGACGAAGAAGAAATTATTGAAGAAGTAGTAGAAGAAAATGAAACAATAGAAATAGAAGATGTTAAAGAAGATATTTAATATCTTCTTTTTTGTTTAGCCTATAAATGAAGTGGGTATAATCATTTCGGTGATGAAATGAAACATAAAAACTTTTATAGAAAAAAAATAAACGAACTTGAGAAATTAAGTTTGAGACAAGAAGAAGAAATTGGTCTACTTCAACGCATGAACATGAAAAAAGATTATCTGATACAAGGGTTAGAAAGAGAAATTCAGTTAAGTAAAACAACTGATATCTTAACTGATACTTATAATAAACAATTCTTGACTAAAAAATTTCGAGAAGCTGTTAACATGCACAAAAGATGGGGATTTACAATCAGTCTGTGTTATTTTGATCTTGATAATCTAAATGTGGTTAATGAAACATATGGTTCTGATTATGGTGATTCCTTATTGATGAGCTTTAGTAAATTGACAAAATATCTTATACGTGATGAACTAGATTCTTTGTTTAGAATCGGTGGCGATGAATTTCTCGTAATTCTTATTGATTGTTCTAAGACAAACGCCCTAGGTATCTGTCAAAGAATCAATAAAGAATATAATTGTATCACTGAAGGACATAGTCTGTCTTATTCAGTCATAGAGTTACAAGATACTAAAGAATATTCACTCGAAGATCATTTGAACATGATAAAAAATAACCTAAAAGAAAATAAATTAATTAACTGAAGTGCCTACTTCAGTTTTTTTCTGTATAATAATATTATGGAGGATAAAATGTATATATCTTGTAATAGAAATAATTATTTAAAAGAAGGAAGAAATATGGCAATTATTGTAGATGGTATTATAGGTGCAGGTAAAACAACAGTAGGTCAAATTATTTGTGATGCTTATGATTTGCCATTTTTTGAAGAAATAAAATCAGATGATAATAAAGGTTTAGTACAACGCATGTTGGACCGATTTTACGCTGACCCTCCAAGATGGAGTGCTATTATACAAACCATGTTCTTAAATGATAGATTCAAAGATATGAAATATGCACAATCATTGGAAACTCAAGGTTTGTTTGATCGTTCTATATATGGTGATGAGATATTTGCAAGGACTATACATTATCGAAATCAAATGTCTGATGATGAGTTCTCTATCTATCAATCCATATTAAAACATATGCTGCATTATATAGAAGTGCCAGAAGTCTTAATATATTTAGATGTATCCGTTGACACTGCTTTGGAAAGGATAAAAAAACGATCTAGATCCACAGAAGCAGATTTAATACCAAGAGATTACATGGTTGATTTGAAAAAACATTATGATGAATGGTTTGAAGCTTATGACTTGTCACCAAAAATTAAAGTGGATTTTAATCATGTTTTGTTTGATGAAGAAAACAAGATTAATGATGATTTAAAGAGAAAGCTCTTAGAAATGGTAAAACCTTATATAAAAAACAGCTCTAATGAGCTGTTATAGTAGATTTTTCTATTTTTCTTCTAACTATTTTTAAAATGTCTTCGACAGTCAAACCTTCCTCAGGGAAAGTAACATATGTGTTCTTAAGTTCACATTTTGCCAGATGAATATGTTGACTTTTAAACGAGGCAAACATATGTTGCAACTTATCATCTAAAAGGGCCACCATTTCTCGTGTACAGAAGGGGAAGAAACTAAGCATATGATTATAACCATAAATAACTAAAGAGTCTGTATCCCAATAATTACTTGAAAAATAATTGCTCACTAAAGAAGTATCTTCTTTTTCAACGTGAAATCCTTTTTCATTTAGAATTGTTGAAAATGCAATGGTCAATTCATAGTTGCCCTTATTTGCCTTAATCAGTTCACCAGAGATATAGTTGTTTAAATTCAAAATGAGATGAGTAGGAACAAGTTGCGATGTTTCGCTTAAGAGATGTTGTTTTAAACGTTCTGTAATTTCAACATCATTGGTGTTATTTATTATATAGTCAGATGCGCCAACTTTAATACTGTCTAAGAATGCTTTTCTAGTAAGGTCAGATGTAAATATAATAAGTTTGGTGTTAGGGTAATGCTTTAAGTATGTTGATATCATTTCAATTTCTTGATCGTTATCAAAATCTAGTTCTGCTATGATCATGTCTACCTGTACAAGATCTAGTCCAAGAAAATGTTCTAATTCCAGATAATTCACTGCAGTATAAACCTTACAAGGTAAACCTGTTAATATACTTGTAATGCGCTGCATCATAAAGCTTTTTTGTTCAAATACAATAATATGTTGCATAAGACCTCCTTTTGTAACATTATATCATTAACTTTAATTAATAAAAAAGGGGTTACAAATGAAAAAAATTATTATAGTAGTTTTATTACTATTTTGGATACCAGTTTTTGGTGTGACAGGATTTAATGACGTTACTGAGCTGGATTGGTATTATGATTATGTGTTAAATCTAGTTGAGGCTGATATAACTTCTGGTTATGGGGATGGTACTTTTAGACCAGATAATCAAATTTCTGTAGAAGAGTTCATAACAATGACCATTAAGTCTATTGGTGAAACAGAAGCTGATGTAGATAAAGTCAGATGGTCAGATGGCTTTATCTTAAGGGCAAAAACTTTAAATATCGTTTTAGATAATGAGTTTACAGACTATAGTAAACCAATTACACGTGGCGAGATGAGTCGTATTGTTTTAAGAGCATCATCTGCTGATGTACCAGAAAATTATTTGTCTTATGCTACAGCCATAAAAGACTTAGATGATATGTCATCATATTGGCAGAATATTGCTGTAAGAGTATATTCTACTGGTATTATCACAGGATATCCTAATGGAAACTTTGGATTAGATAACCATGCAACACGTGCTGAAGCCTCTGTTATATTATCTAAGTTAATAGATGAGTCATTGCGAACTTTACCGGATATTCCTGTTTCAGATGTAGAGATTAGAATCAGTGAAATAAATAAGGAATGGCAAGTTAGAAAACCTATATATTCAGGGAATACTTTTACCAATGAACCAACAATAAGTGCACCTTATGAGGCTGGAGAAATCAATAATCTCTATTTAAATGATGGCTTGAACATGTTAAAGTTCCTAAGATTTTTATCGTATTTACCTTATGATAATTATTTATCTGATGCAGCTAATGATTTGGCTCAACACGGTGCAGTATTACTGGGCGTAAGCGAATTTTCTCATACCCCTGAAAAACCGAAAGACATGCAAGATGCATTCTATGAGAAGGGTTATGAAGCGACATCAACAGGTAATCTAGCAGCTGGTGTACCAAGTGTACCAGATGCCATAAAATTACTGATGGATGATGCAGATGAGTATAATATTGAAATTTTAGGACATAGAAGATGGCAGCAATTACCACAGTTAAAAGAAGTTGGTTTAGGCTTTGTAGAAACTGATAATGATTATAGATATTACACTGTCTTAAAGGTGTTTAAGGACTTAGAAACAGAAGCCTTTGTATACAATAACATTACTTGGCCTTCTAGGACAGCATTTCCTATTGAGTTCTTTGGTCCTCAAGTACCTTGGTCTGTTACTTTAAATCCAACATTATATGATAATACAAGAACAGATGATATAGTCGTTGAAATTAAGAATAAGACAACTGGTCTCATATGGACCTTTGATAAAAATGATAAAGAACTAAATGGTGAATTCTTTAATGTGGAAACATCAGGATATGGTGTGCCATTCTGTGTAATCTTTAGACCAGATCCTAATAGTTTTAATAATTATGATCTTATGACAACTTATGAAGTCACTGTTAAAAACATTTACACAACAAACGGTACTATAACACAAGTCTATTATGAGACAACATTCTTCAACATAAAGGAGTAATATGAATCTAATACAAATACTAAATGATCAAATGAAAGCAAATAATAAAGTTGTAACCGTTACTATTACAAAAGATTTAGGTAGTGCTCCGAGAGGTGTTGGCAGTATGATGATTGTAGGATCAGAAGGTAGGATCGCAGGTAGTGTAGGTGGGGGTGCCATTGAACATCGTGCTATCCAAGATGCGATCCTAGCTGATACGTCTTATAGTAAATCATATTTATTATCTGAATTGGATATGACTTGTGGTGGAGACGTTGAATTGTTCTTTCAAGTTTATCCTGCAAAAGATCCTGTCTTGATAATCGGTGCTGGGCATATTTGTCAATCATTAGTGCCTATATTGACGGGTTTAGATTATAGTGTCACTGTCCTTGATTATAGAGAAAACATATTCAATGAGGCAAATTTAAGCTGTACTACAATTAATGCACCCATTTTAGAAGGTTTGGCTACTATTGATTTTAATAAGGATATGTCGGTTGTCATTGTAACTCATGGTCATGAGTTTGATGAGATTAGTCTAGAGTACGTACTAGAAAGACAACATCGTTATGTTGGTATGATTGGTTCTAGTAGCAAAATAAAAGCTTGTTATGATAATTTAATGAGCAGAGGTATAAAAAAAGATGTTCTTTCAAAGGTCTATGCTCCTATTGGGCTAAATCTAGGAGGAGAAACGCCTGAGGCAATAGCCTTATCAATTGCAAGTCAAATTCAATGTATTAAATATCAAAAAGATCCTGTACACTATAAAACATTAAAGGAAATTATATGAGAGATATTAAACTAAACGAAATAGAAGATGTACTAAATGGTATGAAAAAACATTTTGTAAATAAAGATTTAGCTTGTGAATCAGTAAATCTAGATGACGCCCTTAATAGGCAATTAGCGGAAAATATAGTTTCAGATTTAGTTATTCCAGCTTACCGAAAATCAACGGTGGATGGTTATGCCATGAAACTTACTCAAGAACCTATTGATAAACGCTTAGTTTTAGAAAATGAGATTTTAAATGTAGAAGAAATATTGTGTGAAGATCACTGTATTTATGTGCCTACTGGAGGTAGAGTACCTGAAGATGCAGATGTGATGGTCAAGATAGAAGAGACTACTCGTCAAGATAATATCATATCATTTAAAGCTTATACAAAAAAAGAGAACATTATAGAAGTCGGTGCTGATATGCAAGAAGGAGATATTTTATATGTTAGTGGACATAAAATTACATCTTTTGATATTGGTGTTTTAGGCTTATTAGGTTATAGTAGTGTAAATGTTAAAAAGAAGCCGACTCTTGCCATAATTTCAACTGGTGATGAGCTAGTGCCTGTGGGTTCAGATATTAAATTGGGTCAAACTAGAGACATTAATAGTCATACGATTGGCTGTCTTGCTAAAGCTATGGGACTTGATGTTGTTTATACAGATTTAGTGAATGACACTAAGGAAAAATTAAAAGCATCAATATTAAAGGGACATGAATTATCTGATATAACTGTAATATCAGGTGGATCTTCCATGGGGGTTAAAGATTATACATTTGATATACTCAATGAAATTGGTCATGTACTATCAGATGGTATGGCTTTAAAACCTGGGAAACCCACAATCGTATCTGAGAGTAATGGGAAACCAGTACTAGGTTTGCCAGGTCATCCTGTGTCTGCGATTATGGTTTTTAAGATCCTGATGAAAGACTTATTAAATGTATATGGTATCAATGTCAAGGATGATTCAATTATGGAAGCAACAGTAACTAGAGATGTAAGACCAGCTAAGGGTAGAGATACCTATCAAATGCTTCATTTTACAGAAGAAGAAGGGCAAGTCTATGCTCACCCAACTAGTGGTAAATCAGGTATGATGACTTTACTAACTAAATCTCAAGGTTATACTATAATAGACAAATCAGATCAATTAAAATCTGGACAGAAAATAAGATGCTATTTATTTTAAAAATTATAGGCTTAGCCTATTTTTTTTATTTTTTTGGGTATCTATATTGTAAGATTATTACAAACCTTAAATAAAATAAAAGCAATCGCATACACTTATCTGAATTTTCAGAATATACTGTAATTAAGGTGGTATTATGGAAGGTATAATTTTGGCTGCAGGTTTATCATCTCGATTACCTGCATATAAGTTAACACAAGTGGTGAAGGATAAACCACTATTATTACATACTTTAGATACAATGTTGATGTTTTGTACAAAAATTTATATTGTAACTGGTCATAAGCACAAGCAGATAGAAAATCTAGTAAAAGATTACACTAATGTTGTTTGTGTATTTAATCATGTCTATAAGGAAGGGATGTTTTCTTCTGTTAAATTAGGTGTATCTCAGATAAACGATGATTTTTTTATGATACCTGCAGACTGTCCCTTTGTTCTTCCATCTACCTATGAAAGTTTACTTGAAAATCTTGGACAAGTAATCATACCAAGCTATGACTACAAAGCGGGTCATCCTATAAGAATTAGTCATCATTTAAAAGAATTAATTTTAGAAAGTGATAAACCTCATTTAAGAGCGTTTTTAAGTGAGTATGATAAAGTCTATGTTACTGTTGATGATCCCTATGTTTTAGTGGATATTGATACACCAGAAGATTTAAATAAAGTAAGGGGGTATTTAGAATGAAAATCACTGATTCCTTAAATCGAGTGGATATTAAAGACAAGTTAAATGGAACAACAAGGTATATCGAAGATATTGTGTTCGAAAATTTACATTTTGCAAGAACCTTAAGAAGTCCTGTTGCTAAAGCAAAAATATCGGCTATCAAGTATCCACCTCTAGAAGAGGGTTTAACCATTGTATCTGCAAAAGATGTAAAACACAAAAATGAAGTCGCATTGATTTTAAAAGACATGCCTATATTTGCTGATGAAGAGGTTAACTATATAGGTGAACCAATTGCACTAATTGTAGGAAAAGATAAGGATCAAGTCATCTCTTACTTTAATAAAATTCGAATAGAGTATTCAACACTGGAACCAGTCTTTAACATGGATGATTCTAATGAAGTGTACACTGATCATACCTTTGAAGTCGGTGATATTGATCATTTAGAATATGATGATGTTTTTGAAGAAAACTATGAAACAGGTTATCAAGAACAGGTCTATATGGAAAAACAAGGTGTAGTTGGTCATGTAGATGATGGGGTCGTAACTGTATATGGTTCATTGCAATGTCCTTATTATGTACAAAATGCTATGAAGCATGCTTTGGATTTACCAGACAGTCAAGTAAGAGTTGTTCAAACACCAACAGGTGGTGCATTTGGCGGTAAAGAAGAATATCCATCACTTCTGGCCCTACAAGTAGCCGTTGCAGCATTAAAAGTTAAAGCACCTGTTCGTTTGATTTTTGATAGAAGAGAAGATATGGCATTTACAACCAAACGTCATCCTTCTAAATCTAATATAAAAACTTACCTTAAAGATAAAAAAATAGTAGGCATGGATTTTTCAATCCGCTTAGATTCAGGACCATATCTTGGTTTATCTGATGTTGTATTACAAAGAGCTATATTTACTATGATGGGTTGTTATATGTTTGATCATATACGCGTCAATGGAAAAACGGTCAAGACAAATAATGTTTTTACAGGTGCCTTTAGAGGATTTGGAGCACCACAATCTATGTATGCTCTAGAACATCATATGAATCAGTTGGCAAGATACTTGGATATTGATCCTATTGAGTTAAGAAAACCTTACTTTGTCCACAAGGGTGAAATGACATCTACAGGTGGTATTTTTAACGAAGATATTTACCTTGAAAAAATGACAGACAAGATTATAGAAATGACAGATTACTATAATTTAAAGGATGAGGATAATGTTGGATATGGTTTTTCATTTATTCCACATGGCGGTGGTTTTACTGGCGATGGAGAGGCTACACATATTAAAGCAGAAGTCCATTTAAAGAAATTAGTAAATGGTGATGTACAGATTTTAGTTTCTAATGTAGAGATGGGTCAAGGTGCTATTACAGCATTATCAAAAATAGTTGCCTCTGTACTGGATTATCCAATTGAAAGAGTAAAGTATCATAATCCTGATACAAAGTATGTACCAGATTCAGGACCAACTGTTGCATCAAGAACAACAATGGTAGTTGGTGGTCTCTTATATAAAGCCGCTGAAAAACTCAAAGCTAGGCTAGATGAACCAGGTGAAATTCTTATAGATGAGCATTTTAAGCAACCTGATTATGTCAAATGGGATCAAGAAATATTACACGGGAATGCCTATATGGCCTATTCATGGTCCATACTAATGGCAAGAGTTGAAATGGATCCTCTTACATATGAAGTGAAATGTACAGATATTTACGGTGTTTATGATGTTGGTGTTCCTATCGATGAAAGATTATTACAAGGTCAAATCCATGGTGGTGTTATTCAAGGTCTTGGTTATGGTTTATTAGAAAAAATGGATAGTGAAGATGGTCTCATTCAACAACATTCATTTTCTAATTATGTAATACCAACAACATGCGATATACCGGAAATACATTCAGATTGGATTATCAATCGATATGTCGATGGTCCTTTTGGTGCAAAATCAGTTGGAGAACTGACATTAGTAGGTGTTGCACCTGCAGTTGCTTCTGCAGTAGAAGATATTATCAAAAAGAAGATAAATGTTATACCAGTTACGCCAGAGAGAGTATTGGAGGCGCTAAATGAAGATAAAATTTAAATTAAATCATAAAGATGTAGTTGCAGAAACTACTTTAACTAAAAGATTACTAGATGTTGTTAGAGAAGATTTTGATTTAACTGGAACTAAGGAAGGTTGTGCGGAAGGTGAA
>Ga0070724_10002244_pt1 | contig 10886 bp, 11 predicted proteins | sample tdDd001_FD_67278 | JGI IMG/M metagenome (GOLD analysis project Ga0070724, IMG submission 67278) | Marine sediment microbial communities from the Atlantic coast under amendment with organic carbon and nitrate - tdDd00.1 | ecosystem: Environmental > Aquatic > Marine > Coastal > Sediment | place...
GCACAACAAGAATTAGGTTGGCAGCCTAAGTATGGCTTTGATAGCGTTTTGGAAATGTTGGATAGTGAAGTAGCTGAAGTATTACCAGTTTTGAAATGCAGCTAACAAACAAGGATTAAGCGCAGCGGCGCTCAATGTATCGGACAGTGGTCAAAAAACTCGCTAATTCGACGCATCGCGCGAGAATAGGCATCAATGGTTACGGGGCGTTTACCTTGCAGGGTTAAGTTGGTAATGTGTTGTTCATAAAGACGATTATATCGTTTTTGTTCGGTTGGGTTCATAGTGTGTATTCCTGTTATCCGCCATCGGATCGATGGAGGTACAGAGAGCTTGGTCGGTGCTCACTTTACTCTGCCGTGGGGCGGTTTCGTTCAACAAGTGCTTTAATGTGATGTGCAAGGAAGGTTTTAGATGGGAACTATAATAGGCTTCGTCATTTTAGCTGCGATAGATTGGTATCTTGTTCGTAAAACAGGGCTTCATATACATCAACTAATTTCTAAAAAGTATGCAGAGTATTTACGTGGCAAAGAAAATCACAAATAGGGCTTGTTTGGGCAGCAGTCTGACTCTATGTGACGTGTAATTTTTGCTATGTAGGCATGAATGATCAATTAATATTGCTTCAAAGTGGAACAACGAGAGGCTTGAAAATCTGCCTGCTGATTTGGTGGCTATTCAGACAATGAAAAGGATCTTTAATGTTTAAGTTAGAAACCAAGCGCCTGATTTTACGAGATATGACCTTAAATGATGAAAGCGCATTTGTTGAGATGTCTCAGGATGCAAAGTATCAGCGTTTCTATGCCGAAGGCGATTGTAATCCAAATAAATATAAGGAACTGACTCGCTTGTTTGTTGCCCAGGCGCTTGAAGCGCCACGAAGGTCTTATCAACTGGCTGTGGAGTGTAAAGCATCGGGAAGATTTATCGGTACGGTTTGCTTGCGCCTAGAAGACGACCACCAAGCTTCAATGGGGTGTGCGTTCTCAAGGCAATCTCAGGGGCATAAATTGGGGTTTGAAGCGGCTTTTGCGCTAGCAAGTTATGGCTTTTCTGAGCTTGGGATTCACCGCCTTTATGCTGAAACAGTTAGTGAAAACCTGCCAGCGATAAGACTGTGCCACTCTTTAGGCATGCGAAAAGAAGCGCATTTTAAAGAACATCGCTTTTTCAAGGGCCAGTGGTGGGATACCGTTGTTTTGGCAGTACTTCGGAGTGAATGGTAGCTTTGGTGTCGTCTTTAAGGCCTAGAGTCATTAATCTCAGCTTTGTTTGATTTAAGGTATCCGACACACAGCAGTTGAGCGTTTGGCATAGATTGACTACAATGGCGCACTTTTTATTTATTGTAGATAATAAACATGACTGATTCTAAAGCACAACCAGCACTTCCAGACCGCCTTGCCGGTGATCCTCGTAGCCCACACCACGTTGCAGAGTGCTTTGAGCACCAGATCGGTATTCGTTTTAACGGCAAAGAGCGCTTTGATGTTGAAGAGTACTGCATTAGCGAAGGTTGGGTAAAAATCCCATCGCCTAAAGCACTGGATCGTCGTGGTCAGCCTATTCTGATCAAGCTAAAAGGCACGGTTGAAGCCTTCTATAGCTAAGTTATTTACCATAGAGCCTAATGCTATTTAGGCTCTATGTTTTCTAGAATTCCTTTATCATATATATCAGTTACTTCCTGTCTGTTTTATTCAATTAAATATTGCTCCTACTTTTAGATAACTTCCATGTTAAATTAATTTTGCATTCGTGAATGATTGCTAAATTAGCGATCTGCATTTGATTGTATTTTATAAAAATATAATCTCGCGTTCTGAATTAACGTCACATATTTTACGGTTCTCCCCTAAATAATAATATTTTATAGTTAACCTGATTTAAACCGAACGATGTATTTCTATGGTTAATTAGGTGGGTAAAATGAAAATAAAATATTTGGCTTTAATTGTTTCTGCTACTTTGCTCGGTGCTCAGGGGACCGTTTCTACAGCTTATGCTGCGGCCAGTACTGTAGCGGGCGTTGCTGAGCAATCCGTATCAACCTCAAGTACTGTTCAAGTGACGCCGGGAGGAGAGTGGTACTCGTCGGCGCTAATCAAGGTAAGCAATACCAGTGGCGTGGCGTTTGATTTAGATAGCGCGCAAATTCATGTCTTGGTGCCAGAAAATTCGACTATTGGCTCTATTTGGGGGCCGTGGGGAACAAACGATTACACGGTAAGAGCGGATGGACAAGTAAATGGCCAAAATCGATTTATTATTGAACACGGTTCATTTTCTCAGATGCTTGCTCATGGCAGTAATATAGAAATTACCGCAGGAGTAAATAATAGTCAGGCCGGTGTTGTTGGTCAGGGCGATATTGTTGTTGAAAAAGTGGTGTTAAAAAATGACCCTGCTTTAACCGGTAAAATATCAATAACCGCGCCAAGTCAACCTCATGCCAGTTTAAATCAAGCGTCGGTATTAGTTGAAGGCAGTAATTACTCAGAAACGAAAGCATTCCCTTGGGGCGGCGCAATTACTATCGATAATTTGGTTGATGGTGAATACCACATCACCGCTTTGGATGTGACGAGCGCGACAGGCATCGCCAAAGGCGCCAGTGAGTCGATTGTGGTCAAGGTTGATGGTCAAGGAAGTGAAGCGACCGCCACTATCGACTATCAGCCGTTTATCTATTTTGCGGGCATTGATTTACGTTTGCCTGAACTGCCAGGAGCCCCTAGTGGTGTTTCAACCACGGTGTCGCTCGCACTCGCGGGCGAAAGCACGCCGGAGCGCACGCTCGCTTTAAACTATGGCGCGAAGGTGGATATCGAAGCCTTGTTAGATGGTCATCAATACGATCTGAGTTACACCCCGACCTTATTTAATAACGTGTCATACCTGCCGTTATCAGCACAAAATGTGCTAGTCGATAAGCAAGCGCCAACCGTGGTTACGCCGCTGCTAGAAAGCAGTGCGGTGGATAGTTCCGGCTTTACACCAGTGACTGCGGCTATTACCGGGTTGCCTCAGCAGGTAACATCGGTGCCAATAAGGCTAAAGAGTGTTTCTGGGGACGAGCTTTATGCGTTTAACTTACCGCTTGGTAGCAGTGAGTTAAGTGAAAAAGTGAAGCCCGGTCAATATTATGTAGAAGCCGATACCATTACGGTAGATGGGCAGCGCTATGTTTTAGATGTTCAAAGCTCCGTTACTATTGCCGTTGGCACCACGCCAACCCTCGCGTTGCCGTTTAAAACAGGGATAAAGCTCGCGGTAAAAGGTTTCCCAGATTTTGTCGCGAACGGCACCGTCACCAACGATAGCGAAGGGGTTACCAACCAAATTGGTGCGACGAGAGTCGATGCTATCTTTAAATACGCAGGCTTTAGTGGCTCGGGCGATCCGGGGGTGATCTTGACAAAGGCAGAGCTGCCTTTGCACCGAACTATGGCCAATGCGAAATCGGCGCAAGCGATCTCGGGTAAACACGTATTGCCTGTGATGGTGGTCTATACCGCTAACGCCAGTGGTGGGGCAGTATTTGGTGACTTAACCGATGATACTTTGCTGTATAAACACTATGCGACCTTCATGACTCAAGCGGTAGCGGCGCAGGAGTATGCCAAGGGTGACGGCCATTCGCCAATGTCGTTTGTATTAAACCCCGATTTTCTTGGCGAGCTACAGAAAAACCCGAATCACGTTGATAGCCTAAATCAGCAAGGTGCGGTGAACGTCAATGCGCGTCTCGCGGTCGCGCTTGAGTACATGAAAAATACCTATGGCTACACGCTAGCGGGGTCTGTGCCGACCTTTGAAGATAACTTAAGGGGCTATATTCAATCGCTTAACTATGTCATGAAAGCGATGGCGCCAGATGTAAGCTTTGGTTGGCAAATCAACCTTTGGGCGGTTGGTTCGGCAAATTGGGTGCATAGCACGGAAGATCAGTCTGCGGATGTTGGCAGCCAAGTTGGGGATTTTGTCAACTCACTAGGCGTGTATAGCGGCCAATACCAGCCGGATTACATTGTGTTTGATAAATATGAGCGGGATGGCTTTGGCAGCGAGGCGATAGCGAACTACGCCTATAACGCGACTAGCTGGCAGCGCTACTTAAACTACACCAAAGTGATCAGTGATGCGGTGCAATCGCCGGCGATGATTTGGCAGATCCCCGGCGGCCATATGCCAACTCAAGCGGAAGGCACCAGTATGATCGCAAGCAATCATCAAGCCTCTGGCGGCAGTTTCTTTATGGGCGATAGCCGGATTGGCAGTGATGTTGATTCGATTTATACCAACCTACTTGATAAGACGCTAAGCGCTGGCATTTATAATGGTGCGAGTAATGTGCGCCAGTTGTTAGAAAAAGATAACGGTTATGACTGGTCTGCCATGCGTATGCAAAATCTGCCTAAATACAATGTGTTTGCCCTGTTGTGGGGCGGTGGCTCGACAACGGCGGTGGTTTCTATTGGCTCTAATGGTTCGGATAACGGTTGGCTGAATAACAAGGTAACCGAGTATGCCGCCGATCCTGCTTGTCTGTATGGCAGTGATTGTGATGGTTCTATTTGGGGCGGCAATGGCGGCGATGAACCGAGTGACAATAAGCCACCGGTTATTACACTCGACCCATTCTTCAATGCCAATAGTGGCCAAACGGTAACGGTGACTGCCAGTGCGAGTGATCCAGAAGGGGAGCAAGTCAGCTATTCGTGGAGTGTACCTGCTGCTGTGACGGTCGTATCTGGTGCCAATAGTGGCCAGTTAGTTGTCACTGCACCGGTAGTGGCAACAGACACCAATTATACGCTCAACTTAACGGTCTCTGATGGCGTGAAGCAGTCTACGGCTAGCACCTTGCTAAAAGTAGCCAAGCAGTCGGGTGGAGAAGGCAATTGCGGAAACGCAGAGGCTTATGTTCCCGGTCAGCAATACAAACCAGGCCAAGAGGTGGTGTATGAGAACAACTTATACCGCGCCGATCGTTGGACTGATGTGGGTAAAAACCCAGACCAGCCCTACACGGGATGGGTATTAGTCGAAGCGTGCAATTAGCCGTTAGCCGCGGTTTAACGTTTGCTTTTGCATGGATACTAGCCAGCTTGAAAAAGCTGGCTATTTTTATATCTTTTTAGTTGTGCTATTGCAGGCGGAGGCTTACTATCCTCACATTAGTAGAACCTTAGTGTTGGCCTTATGATAAACCGACTTATAGCAAAATTAGCGTTAATGCTACTCGCCTTGGTGAGTTTGCACGCGTTTGCTACGCCTGTAAGTTGGCACAGCGCGACAACGCTTTCGGTTGGGCATTACTCACAAGCACACACTAAAGTTGCAAATGAAGTATTAACGCCAAGCGAGCTTTCGCCAGCGGAGTTTATTTATCAACTCAACCAACAGTGTTCTACGACTTCTCCTCATGACACGCCTATTGAGCGCTCAGGGAATCAAACTCAGCAAACTCAATCTCCAAGCCGCTTAGCCGCGATCATTCGTGGTCAAATCGGTGTGACCGAGTTTGAAGCGCTTAGCGAGCACGAGCCAAGCTTTGAAGTCGTCGAAGACTTTACTTCGCCGCTGCCTGTCGTGGCCGTAACCGTTTCTGTTACTCCTCAAATCAGCCCTTTCTATTATCAGCCACGTATGGTGACTCGATATAGGCTATCGGGCTGGAAAGAGACCAACTCCCTTTACGTTCATTTGAACGCGCACGTCTAGACAATTCGTTACTTCACAATCTCATTTTAAATTTTAATGTGCGCTAGCACACGATTGATCTTAGCTGTTTTCAGCTGAGAGGAGCGACTATGTCTAAACACTCTGTTCAAAATAAAGCGGCCTCTAGTAAGGCTGTAAGAAAGAGCGCCAACCGTAAGGGCGCAAAACGATTAAACCACTACTCGGCGTGGAAGTATTTAGTGCTGGTAGTGACGGTTATTTTGCTGGCGGTGAGCGCCATTCCAACTTGGTATGGTGATAAGCCAGCCATTCAAATTCAATACGATCAAACGCCACCAACGGTGGAGCAAACGGCGCAATTGCTGCGCAGTCATGATATTGAAGCAAGTAAGATCACCACCACAGACAACCAATCGGTGATGGTATTTGACTCTGAAAATGACCAAAGCGTAGCGAGAAAAGTGCTGGCAGAGTCGTTGAGTAAATCTGACCAAATTACCTTCTCTTATGTCTCGATCGCACCAGACTGGATGCAAAAGGTTGGCTTTGAGCCAATTAAATTGGGCCTAGACTTAAGAGGTGGGGTGCAATTTCTGTTAAGCGTTGATGTCGACCAAGCGTTTACCGAAAAACGAGACAGTATGATCGCAGAAGTTCAGCAATATGTGCGTGAACAAAAACTGCGTGGTGTCGTGGTGAAGCCAAGCGGCAGTAACGGCATTCAAATTCAAGCAAACAACCCAGAGCGCCGTGCGAGCGTGGTCAACTATGTGAAAAAGAGTTACCCAAGTTGGCAGGTTAAACGCAGTGATAACGTGAGTAAAGTTACCCCAGCGCCAGAAGAAGTGCAGCAATTTACCACGTTAACCTTGCAGCAAAACTTAAAGATCATGCGTGACCGAATTGAAGAGCTCGGCATTACCGAGGGTTTGGTGCAGCGTCAAGGCGAGCACAACATTCGCATTGAACTGCCGGGCGTGCAAGATCCAGCGCAAGCGAAACAAGTGATCGGTGCAACTGCCAGCCTTGCGTTCCATGAAGCGAAATCCCCATCGGATGCGCGCACAAGCCGCGACTTTGTGGTGAACGACGAAAATGGTAACCCAGTTCGATTGAATAAAAAGCCAGTGATCACCGGTGAGCACATTGTTGATGCGCGCGCGAGCCGTGATGAAATGGGCCGAGGTCAGGTGAATATTTCTCTTGATCACGCGGGCGGCAAGATCATGAGCGATTTCTCGGCTAAGCACATCGGCAAACCAATGGCGACGGTCTACCGTGAGTATCAAGCCAATGCCAAAGGCGAGAGTGAGCGACATGATAAAGTGATCAGCGTTGCGACGATTCAATCTCAGCTTGGCACCCAATTTAGAATTACCGGTTCTGGCTCTATTGAAGAGTCTCAACAGTTGGCCCTTTTGCTTCGTGCGGGCTCGTTAACTGCGCCAGTTAGCATTGTTGAAGAGCGCACGATTGGTGCCTCACTTGGCGCCGAAAATATTACCAATGGTTTTGCTGCGCTCGCTTTAGGCATGGGCCTAACGCTCACCTTTATGGCGTTGTGGTACCGCCGTTTGGGTTGGGTTGCGAATGTCGCGCTTGTTTCAAACATGCTGTGTTTGCTTGGCTTAATTGCCTTGGTTCCTGGCGCGGTATTAACGCTCCCTGGTATTGCGGGCTTAGTGTTGACGGTGGGTATGGCGGTAGACACCAACGTACTGATTTTTGAGCGCATCAAAGACAAAATGGCCGAAGGGCGCAGCTTCGCTCAGTCGATAGATTTAGGTTTTGACAGTGCATTAAGCACCATTATGGATGCCAACATCACAACCATGATCACCGCCGTCGTACTTTACTCAATGGGCAACGGTCCAATCCAAGGGTTTGCCTTGACGCTAGGCCTCGGTCTATTAACCAGCATGTTCACGGGGATCTTCGCTTCTCGAGCAATTATTAATTTGATTTGGGGCCAAGACGCGCGCCGTGGTGTAAGGGTTTAATCATGAAAGATTTAATGAAGAAAAATATTCGTAAAATTCGTTACGTAACCAGCTTTGTATCTATTGCGTTAATGGTGATATCGGTTGCTTTTATGGCGGTGCGAGGCATTAACTTAGGGCTTGATTTTACTGGCGGCCTTGTAACGGAAGTTCAGCTTAATAGTGATGTGACAAACCATCAGATCCGTGATCAGTTAAGTGATATCTCAGGAAATTTGTTAACCGTCACCAAAGGTGGGGAAGATGGCCGCTGGATATTGCGCTACCCAACCACCAGTCATGTTGAGTCTTCGCAAATCGAGCAGCAACTTCACCAACTATCGCCACAAGTTAACGTGATCAGCAATAGCGTGGTGGGGGCTCAGGTAGGACAAGATCTTGTCGATCAGGGCGGCCTGGCCATGCTGGTATGTATGCTATGTATTCTTGGTTATCTCTGTTTCCGTTTTGAATGGCGTTTGGCGAGTGGTTCGCTCTTAGCACTTCTTCATGATGTGGTGTTGGTGCTGGGATTCTTTGCTGCAACGCAAATGGAGTTCAACTTAACGGTATTTGCCGCGATACTGGCGATAATCGGTTACTCACTGAATGACTCGATCATCATTGCCGATAGAATTCGTGAGCTTTTGGTGTCGAAACCGAATGTGTCGATTGAAGAGAATAACGACAATGCCATTATCGCGACGTTTTCTCGCACTATGGTGACCTCTGGCACCACCTTGATCACGGTCGGCGCATTATGGTTGTTGGGCGGTGAGGCATTGGCCGCATTTGCTACCGCGATGTTTATTGGTATTTTGTCGGGCACTTGGTCTTCGATTTCTATCGGTACGGTATTGCCAGAGTGGCTTAAGTTGGAGTCTAAGCACTACCTTCCGGTTCCAGTGGATAACGCTCCTTAGCGAGAAACACTAACGAGCGTAAACCGCCCTTACAATAAACAAAAAAAAGCACCCGAATTGGGTGCTTTTGCATACCTAGGGGGTATGAATTAAAACTCTTTTGTGACCGTATGGCCTTTTGGCAGTTTATGTGCGATGCCTTTGTGACAATCGATACACGTTTTGCCTGCGTCTTCTGCTTCGTTATGAATTTTTGAAGCTACTGGTTTTTGCTCTACGTAGTCCATAAATTCAAAGTTATGACAGTTACGACATTCTTGAGAGTCGTTGGCTTTCATCCTTGCCCATTCGCGAGTCGCCATTTCCATGCGGTGATCTTCGAACTTCTTAGGCGTATCGACAATGCCAAAGACTTTACCGTAAAGTTCCTTACTCGCTTGGATCTTACGGATCATCTTAGGTACCCACTCTTTTGGTACGTGACAATCAGGACAAGTCGCACGAACCCCAGAACGGTTAGCGTAGTGAATGGTGCCCACGTACTCTTGATAGACATTGTCTTTCATTTCGTGACAACCAATACAAAACTCTTCTTGGTTTGTCGCTTCCATTCCGGTGTTGAAACCACCCCAAAAGATGATACCAGCCACGAAGCCTATTGTTAGGATGCCACCTATTGCCATACGACTTGGTTTGGTAAACCATGCCCACAGGCGTTTTATCAGTCCCATAGCGCCTCCCTATTGGCCGAATTTACCAGTTGGTTTGAAGTCATTGTCAACGATTGGTTCGGCATCTACTTGGGTTACGTGACACTGCAGACAGAAGTAACGACGAGGCGCGACATCAGTCAGTATTTTATTATCACGGTCCGTATAGTGAGTAGGGCTAACACGTGGAGCGCCAGTTTTCCGGTAGGTGCTCACGTCATGACACTCTAAACAGCCATTGTTGCTTGGGTTAATTTGCACTTGAGTAGTGGAGTGCGGGATAAGCGGCGGCTGGTTTACGTAATCCAGCGCGAGCTTATCTTGGCTCTTAGGCACTACTTTAATTTCAGTGACTTCATTTAAATCTTTAATTTCCTGATCGCCGCGAAGTGATGTCACTTCGGCGAATGCTGCCGCACTTACTAAAGCTGCCAGCATTGCAGACACGACAAACTTACTCTTCATATTTAGCTCCAGTTCTTATTCTAAATTCGAACACTTTCTCAGCACAGACATCGATACAGCGACCGCAGCTTATGCAATCCTGACTCATGATCTTTCTGTCACCTTGTTTTAACGGTTGCCTTAAAACTTTGGGCTCTGGGCAAACGTTGTAACAATCCATACAGTTGTTGCACTGTTCCCTGTTGGTCGCGGTTACACGCATCAAACTGTAGCGACCGATAACACCATAAGTGGCCCCTAGCGGGCAGAGATGGCCACACCACGCATGCTCAACTAACAGCAAGTCGATGAGGAACACCAGTAAGATGAGGATCCATCCTGCGCCCATTCCGAAAACAATGCCTCGGTGAAGTGCGGATACTGGGTCTAGCCATGTCCAAAGTAGCGTCCCGGAGACGCCGCTTCCTACTAGGATTGCAGCGAGTAGCCAATAACGTAGTGAAGCGTGCCATTGGTAACTTGCTCTCAGCCCTGTCTTTCTTCGAATCCATGCTGCAAAATCTGTGACGATATTGAGCGGGCATACCCATCCACAAAAGAGCCGAGGCCCTGCGATGGCGTAAAACCCTGCTACGATAACGCCACCTAAGATGGCAGTGGTTTCAGGTAAATAACCTGTTGCGATGGTTTGGAGCAATAGCAGTGGATCGGTCATTGGTATCGTCCCTAGCAATTCGCTAGAGGAAAGATTCCCTTCTAAGATCCCCCACGTCGGGCCCATGATAAATAATCCGATAACCAACAATTGACACGCTCTTCGAAGCAGTAGGAAGCGGTTAGCATGCCACCATCCTAGTTCTTCACGAGCGGCCTTTCCTGCGTCTTTCGCCAGATTCTTCGTCATTACAAACCTCCTTTAGAGCCATTTGGCTTGCGAGTTGGTAAGGTTAACTGCTCTGGGATCAGGCTTTCGCCACCATGTTTGGCTTTTTCTTCCCAACCTAAGCGGTAGTGGTGACCAAGTTCACCTTTCGCTAGGGCGGTTGGAACCACCTTGATTGCGGTTTGCTCAAGCACACACGCTTCCTCACATTTACCACAACCTGTGCACTTATCAGTGTGAACGGTTGGAATAAACATAGCGTGGACGCCAGTACGTTGGTTGCGTATCGGTTCGAGGGTGATCGCTTCATCTATCAGCGGGCATACTCGGTGACACACATCGCAGCGCAACC
>Ga0070724_10002245_pt1 | contig 10885 bp, 9 predicted proteins | sample tdDd001_FD_67278 | JGI IMG/M metagenome (GOLD analysis project Ga0070724, IMG submission 67278) | Marine sediment microbial communities from the Atlantic coast under amendment with organic carbon and nitrate - tdDd00.1 | ecosystem: Environmental > Aquatic > Marine > Coastal > Sediment | place...
ATCCTGATGACATCGGCCTGGACGTTTTTCCTGTATCACTATGCGATCGGGCGGGACGTCTCGCACCCTCGGCTGCGCAAGGCCCTGCTGTGGGGTGGTCCCATTTTGGTGTTCCTGATTGCCTTCAGCAATGATTTTCACCACTTGCTGTATACGCAGAACACCCGCCTGATCACTGTCGATGGGCGCCCCTCTGGGGCTTATGACCACGGGCCGGTGTTCTTTGTCGTCGTGTCCTATGTCTATCTGTTCATGCTGGGGTCCGTGGGCATCGGAATAGCGGCCATCCGCAGAGCTGTGCCTCGTTTGCGCTCGTTCTTTGCGCTGATGCTGTTCATCACACTGGTCCCCCTTGTGGCCAACTTGTTCTATGTTCTGGGTGGCTTCACGCTGTTCGGATTTGACCCGACACCATTTATGTTCTCGCTTGTTACGGCTGCGTTTGGGTGGCTTGTTATCAACAACCGCATGATGGATATCACATCGATCGCACGAGACATGCTGTTCGATATGACCACCAGTCCGATCTTGATCTTTGACGAAGACGGGGCCCTGTCCGGGATGAATATCCCCGCCCGCCAGGTATTGGGCCAAGAGCACCGCGAGACTGGCACCGACCTAACCCAGCTACCGCAAATCGGGACGATCGTCACCGAAGTGCTGCGCACCGGGAAACTTCCGGGTGGATCGACCGTAATCTGGGACGACAAAACCTATGATCCGCGCCTGACTGCACTGCCCAGCCCGATCAACACCGACGGGCATGCTGTCGGCTGGACCATCACCTTTGTGGACATCTCCGAGCAACAGGCCCATGCGGATCTGATGGCCCGGACAGCACAACAGGCAGAGGCCGCCAATCGCGCGAAATCGGATTTCCTGTCGACTGTCAGCCACGAGTTGCGCACGCCTCTGACGTCGATCCAGGGGGCACTGGACATTGTTCAGATGACTGCGGGCGATAAAATCCCCGAGCAGTCCTCGCAATTGATCACCATTGCGGCCAACAACACGCGCCGTCTGAAAACTCTGATCGATGACCTTCTGGACTTGCAAAGGATGGAGCAGGGCCTGATGGAGTTCCAGATGGAGAAACTGGACCTTCTACCGCTTTTGCAAGAATCCATAGCCGCGAACAAAGCCTATCTGGATGGGTATAGCGTAGAGGCCGTCGCTCATTTTCCGCAAACCCCCTGTATTGTCTTGGGGGATCAGAAACGCCTGATGCAGGTGATGGCGAATCTACTGTCAAATGCCGCGAAATTCTCGGACCATGGCAAAACCGTCGAGGTCATCCTGCGCAAACGGAATACCCAATTTGATATCATGGTCCGCGACCACGGTGTCGGCATCCCGCCCGACTGCGAGGGCAAGGTGTTCGGGCGCTTCAGCCAAGTGGATTCTACAGCCACGCGCACACGCGGTGGTTCAGGGCTTGGGTTGAATATCACTCAGGAAATCCTCGAGGCCCATGACGGCACAATCCGGTATGAAAGCACCCTGGGCGACGGTACGACCTTTATTGTCACCCTGCCCTCTATCTGATCCCCCTACCCGTTTTCGTGAAAAAACCCATAGATCGTCTCGGCCAGCGCGTCTGAGATCCCATCGACCGCCTTTAGGTCAGCCAGGTTAGCGCCACTAACGGCCTTGGCCGACCCGAAATGCGCCAGCAAAGCCCGTTTACGCGTCACCCCGACGCCCGGCACATCGTCCAGCGGTGTGGCGCCTACGGCCTTGGCGCGTTTCGCACGGTGGGTGCCAATGGCGAACCTGTGCGCTTCGTCCCGCAAGCGCTGGACGAAATACAATACCGGGTCATTCATCCGCAGCGCAAAGGGGCGTACGCCGGGGCGGTGGAATTCTTCCTTGCCGTGGTCGCGGTCCACGCCCTTGGCGACGCCGACCATGGGAATATCCTCGACGCCGTATTCCTGCATGATCTGACGCACGGCGCTGACCTGCCCTGCCCCGCCATCAATCAACAATAGATCCGGCCACAGCCCTTTTTCGCGGTCTGGGTCTTCTTTCAGCAGGCGTTTGAAACGGCGGGTAAGCACCTCTTTCATCATGCCGAAATCGTCGCCGGGGGTCAGGTCCTCGCCTTTGATGTTGAACTTGCGGTACTGGCTCTTCATGAACCCTTCGGGACCCGCAACAATCATGCCCCCGACAGCATTCGTGCCCTGAATATGCGAGTTGTCGTAGACCTCGATCCGTTGCGGAGGGCCGTCCAGCCCGAACGCTTCGGCCAGACCTTTCAACAGTTTGGATTGGGCGGCGGATTCGGACATTTTCCGCGCCAGGCTTTCGCGGGCATTGCGCGCTGCCCCCGCAACAAGCTCGGCCTTTTCGCCACGTTGCGGGACCAGCAATTCAACCTTACGGCCCAGCTTTTCACTCAGCGCCTGCTCCATCAGATCGGCATTTTCAATCGGATGAGACAGGATCACCTGTTTGGGCGATTCCTTTGTATCATAGAACTGCCCGAGGAACGCCTCCATCACCTCGGGGGCCTCGATCCCGACGCCGACCCGAGGATAAAAATCCCGGTTCCCCCAGTTTTGTCCCGCCCTGATAAAAAACACCTGAACGCAGGCCTGGCCGCTTTCCAGATGCAACGCCACGATGTCAGCATCCGATACAGTATGCGGGTTGATCCCCTGTGCGGTCTGCACCTGCGTCAAAGCACGAATCCGGTCCCGCAGCGCGGCGGCACGTTCGAATTCCAGAGCCTCCGAGGCGGTAGTCATCTGCTCGGCCAAAGCGCCCTGAATTTCAGACGATCGCCCCGAAAGGAACCGCTGAGCATCATTGACCGAGGACGCGTATTCCTCGGCTGAAATCTTGCCCACGCAGGGACCCGAGCACCGTTTGATCTGATACTGCAAACAAGGACGCGTGCGGGTTTCAAACTGTGAGTCCGGGCAATTGCGCAGCAAGAACACGCGCTGCAACTGTGCCAACGTGCGATTTACCGCACCCGCACTGGCGAAGGGACCGTAGTAAGCACCCTTTTCCTTCTTCGCACCGCGGTGCTTCTTGATCTGCGGAAAGGCGTGACTCGTCGTTACCAGAATGTTCGGAAAGGATTTATCGTCCCGCAGCAGCACGTTATAGCGCGGCTTTAGCTGTTTGATCAGGTTCTGTTCCAGCAGCAGCGCTTCGGTTTCTGTTTTCGTCGTCAGAAACATCATCGAAGCGGTCTCGCGGATCATTCTGGCGATCCGTTCGGAATGACCCGAAAGCCGCGCGTAATTCGAAACCCGCGCCCGCAGATTCCGCGCCTTGCCGACATACAGCACCCGCGCCTGCGCATCCAACATCCTGTACACACCCGGCGATGCATCCAGTGTTTTCAGATAGGACTGAATCAGCAGATGCCCCGTCAAAGGGGCAGAAGTAGGATCGGCAGGAGGGGTGGCTTCGGTCATGATTCAACTGTTATGATTCTTGGTGCGCCCCTGCAATCTTTGAAGGGGTGAAGCAAGAAAGAAACTCTCCACCGAACTTGTGGATAACTCTGATGATAACTTGTAGGTATCCGCGATTTTTCCTTGAATCACGGCGCCTTCAGTGATTTGCCCAATAATTAGGCATTAATTTAAGCTATTGATTTTATTGTATATTTACTTTAACGATTGGCAAAACATTGAAATCATTAGCGTTTTTGTAACACTTGCGTAACACGCGCGTGACCAGTGCACAACTTTCGCATAGGTCAACCCGAATATTTACTCCAAGCCCAAAATATCTGGAGTTCTCCAACCCAGATGCTGGCCGCCATCCACGCAGATCAACTGCCCCGTCACAGCCGGAGAATCGAGCAAAAACCCAAGCGCCGCAGTCACATCCGTGCTGTTCGCGCCACGTCCCAGAATGGTGTTTTGCCGTTGTGCGCGGAAATGTTGTTCTGTCTGTCGCGCCCCTTGTAGCGTCGGCCCCGGCCCAATTGCGTTCACACGAACGCGCGGAGCCAACCCCTGCGCTGCCGTCTGGGTTAAGGTCCACAAACCCATTTTCGCAAGCGTGTATGTCGTGAATTCTGGCGTCAGCTTGCGCACCCTTTGATCGACCATATTCACCACCAGCCCCTGTGCCAACGGCTCTTCGTTTTCGTCGTTCAATGGGTCTGGCACATGTTTCGCCATAGCCTGCGTCAATACGAATGGTGCCCTCAGGTTCGATTCAAAATGCCTGTCCCAACTTTCTCGGCTGGCGGTTTCAAGACGGTCATATTCAAAAATCGAGGCGTTGTTGATCAGACACGTCACCGGCGTCCCGAAATGCGCGGCCACCACAGGCATCAGCGCCTGCATCTGGGCCTCGTCCAGCAGATCGGCATGGAAGGCATGTGCATTGCGTCCCAGCGCGTGGATTGCGGCCACGGTTTCCTGGGCGTCTTTCTCTGAGCTTGCGAAATGGACGGCAACGTCCCAGCCTCGTGCCGCCAAATATTCGGCCATGGCACGGCCCAACCGCTTTGCGCCTCCGGTTACCAATGCAAGGGGCATGTCCAAGTCTCCGTTCTAGAGCAGTACGACCACCACATACCCAACATAGAGCGACGTCAAGGCCACCCCCCATAACCGCGTAATGTCCATCTTGAGGAACACAAACGGGAACAACAACGCCGAGGCCCCCAGCATAACCCACAAATCAAACGTCAGGAATTTCGGATCAACCGGGATCGGGCTAACCAAAGAGGCGATCCCGATAATGGCCAGAAGGTTAAACATGTTAGAGCCAATCACATTGCCCAACGCCACATCCGCCTGGCGGCGCAGCGCGGCCATCACTGTGGTGGCCAGCTCGGGCAAAGACGTCCCCACAGCAACCAGCGTCAGGCCGATTACGGACTCGCTAAGACCGAAGTCACGGGCAATATTCACGGCGCCTTTGAGCAGCAAATCTGCCCCAAACGGCAGGCCGGCCAGCCCTAGCGCCAAGAACATGCAGATCTTCCACCAGGGCATATCGGGGTCCGCACCTTCGGGATCTTCCAGCTCGATATCCTGGCCTGCGGCCCGATGCGCCCGGGCGTCCCGCACTGCGTCAAACAGCACAAACCCCAGTACCGCCAGCAGCACCAGCCCGATCAGAGGCGTAAAGCTACCGGTAAACGCCAGCGCCACGAACAGCACAGACGCCGCCATCATCATCACATAGCTTTTGCGGGTTTCGCATTCCGAACTATGCATCGTCGCCAGCAACGCAGGCACACCCAGCACCAACAGGATATTCGCCGTATTCGAGCCAACCACGTTCCCCAGAGCGATGCCAGGCACGCCCTCCAGCCCTGCGGTGATCGAAATCAGCAATTCGGGCGCGGATGTCCCAAAGGCCACAATCGTCAGGCTGACGATCAGCGCGGGAATACCGATCCGCAAACTCAGGTTCACAGCGCCCTTCACCAGCGCGTCCCCCGCCAGCAACAGGATCACAAGGCCAAGCCCCGCAAACAGCCAATCCATTGTTCAGCGCACTCCTTTGCGGCAGGGGCACGGCCCCTTGCCGATCTTGAACCGGCCGCATTGCGGGCATCGGCGAGATTGTAATTTCTTCTGCCCCGGCAGGCGCAGTTTCCCGAACATCGCCAGAACGGCCATGCCAATCAGGAAAAACGTTATGATCTTGAAAATCACGTCAGAGCCCGAAACGCGCATAGGCCGCGCGCTCCTCGATGCCAGCGATGGCGTCTTCGGTCACCTGCGCCCCAAAGCGCTGCAACAATCCGCGCCTGCGGCCATATCGAATGAACCGAACCTTATCGCCGTACAGCTCTTTCAGCTTGGGTTCGGCATGTGCCAACCCGTCAATCAGCCCCAGTGCGGTGGCTTTTTCGCCCAGCCAGACGCGGCCGGTGAACAGGTCCGGGTCGTCCGCCAGCTTCGCCCCACGACGGTCGCGCACATAGGTTTCAAATCCTTTGTGCATATCGCCCAGGATTTCCTTCAACCGCGCGACATCTTCGGGTTTTTCCGGCTGGAACGGGTCCAGCATGGATTTGGATTTGACCGAGGTGTAGACCCGGCGCTCGACCCCGTGTTTCGCCAGAAATTCAGGCGCGCCAAAGCCAGCCGAAATCACCCCAATCGAGCCCACGATCGAACCATAATCCGCCCAGATCTGATCGGCTGCGGCCGCCAGCCAATACCCACCCGAGGCAGCAACATCCTCGATAAAGGCGTGGACGGGAACGTCTTTTTCTTCGGATAACCGCCGGATGCGTGCGGCGATCAGCGCTGATTGCACGGGCGACCCGCCCGGAGAATTCAGGATCAGCGCCACCGCAGTGGGTTTACCCCTGCGAAAGGCACGCTCGATCACGGGCGCCAATGCCGCGTCATTCAGCGGTGCGCGGCCCGTGCCAATCACGCCGGACAGCCGGATCACCGCGACCCGAGGTGGCGACTTCAGAAATGGGATAAAACGTCTCATGTAGGCTCATGTAGAATGCCCGGTGCTGACAAACAAGCCGAGCCAGAGCAATGCCGACGGAACCCGCGCGAATTCCGTCGATTCCGTCAAGGAAACTTCGCAAAGCGTGGCTTATTTGCCGCGCAGTTTGCTAAACCATCCCTTTTTCTGTGTGTCGTCCTCGGGGCTGTCTGCGTCGGTCTCGTCTGCCGGTTCCAGCGCGCTTTGGAACCGATCAAAGAACTCGTCCGCCATTTTCTTGGCGAAACTGTCGATCAGGCGGCTACCCAGCTGCGCCAGCTTGCCGCCGACCTTGGCCTCGACCTCATAGGTCAGCAGGGTGCATCCGTCGTCCGCGTCAGTCAGCGTGACATTAGCCCCGCCCTTGGCAAATCCAGCGGCACCGCCCTTGCCCTCTCCGGTCAGGGTCAGGCTTTGCTGGTCGACCATATCCGACAGACTCACCTGCCCCTTGAACGTCGCCTTAACCGGACCGACCTTTTGCACCACGGTTGCCTCGAACCCGTCTTCGGGGGTGCCGGTCACGTCCTGCGCGCCTGGCACGCATTCCTTCAGTACGTCGGGGCTAAGCAAAGCGGCCCATACTGTGGCCCGGTCTGCCTTGATCACCCTTTGGTCATTCATCTTCATTGGTTGCGTCCCTCGCTATCCTGTCACGGGCACGCTATCCCAGCCGCCGGGTCAGGCCAAGCGGCTGGGCACATCAATTTACAGCCCGCGCGCGATCACCAGGCGCTGAACCTCGCTGGTGCCTTCGTAAATCTGGCAAACCCTGACATCGCGGTAGATCCGCTCGACCGGATAGTCCGCCAGATAGCCATAGCCCCCGTGGATCTGGATCGCATCCGAGCAGACCTGCTCGGCCATTTCCGAGGCAAAGAGCTTGGCCATAGACGCCTCGGTCAGGCAAGGTTTGCCCGCCTGCCGCAAGGCCGCAGCGTGCAGCACCATATGGCGGGCCGCTTCGATCCGGGTCGCCATATCCGCCAGCTTAAACGCAATCGCCTGATGCTGCATGATCGGTTTGCCAAAGGTCACACGTTCATGGGCATAGTCCTTGGCGGCCTCGAACGCAGCGCGCGCCATGCCCACCGCCTGCGCGGCGATGCCGATGCGGCCGCCTTCCAGATTGGCCAGCGCAATCTTATATCCCTCGCCTTCGGCGCCCAGTCGATTTTCGACCGGCACCCGCATATTGGTAAAGGCCAGAGAACAGGTATCCGAACTGTGCTGCCCCAGCTTGCGTTCGACGGACACCACCTCGTATCCGGGGGTATCCGTGGGCACGATGAAGGCCGAGATTCCCTTTTTGCCAGCGTCGGGGTCAGTCACGGCAAAGACGATCACCACGTCGCCGTTCTTGCCCGAACTGATGAATTGTTTGGAACCGTCGATCACATAGTGATCCCCGTCCAGCCGCGCCCGTGTTTTCAACCCCGAGGCATCCGACCCAGCCTGAGGCTCTGTCAGCGCAAACCCCCCGATCCATTCCCCCGAAGCCATTCTGGGCACGAACCGCTGTTTCTGGTCCTCGGTGCCATACCGCAGGATCGGGGCACACCCGACCGAGCTGTGCACAGACACAATCGTCGAACAGGCCCCATCAGCCGCCGCGATTTCCTCAAGCGCCAGCGCATAGGCGACCGCGCCCATGTCCGAGCCGCCGTACTCTTCGGGTACCAGCATCCCAAGGAACCCCAATTGGCCCATCTCGGTCAGCTCGGCGCGGGGAAAGCGGTGGTCCTGGTCCCGCATGGCGGCGCCTGGTGCCAGTTGTTCCTGCGCAAAAGCACGTACCGCGTCGCGGACCATTTCCGTGGTTTCATCCAATATCATTATGCGATCCTTTCGATCCCGATGGCGGTTGCTTCGCCACCACCGATGCACAAAGAGGCAACGCCGCGCGTCAGCCCGTATTTCTGCAACGCGCCCAGCAGCGTCACCATGACCCGCGCGCCTGACGCCCCAATCGGGTGACCCAGGGCACAAGCGCCGCCGTGAACGTTGACTTTGTCATGCGGCAGATCCAGATCGCGCATGGCGGCCATGGCAACGACGGCAAAGGCCTCGTTGATTTCGAACAGATCGACATCGGCCAGCGACCAGCCGGTTTTTTCCTCCAGCTTGCGCATCGCACCGATGGGCGCAGTGGGGAACATGCTGGGTTCATGCGCATGAGTGGTGTGCGCAACGATGCGCGCCAATGGGGTCAGCCCCCGCCGTTCGGCTTCGGACTGGCGCATCATCACCAGCGCGGCCGCCCCATCCGAGATTGACGAGGCATTCGCCGCCGTCACCGTCCCATCCGCGCGAAAGGCGGGTTTCAGTGTCGGGATTTTATCCAGGCGCGCCTTGCCGGGCTGTTCGTCAATTGTCACCGTCACATCGCCCTTGCGTGTTTTCAACGTGACCGGAGTGATTTCGTCGGCAAACCCACCCCCCTCAATCGCGACCTGTGCGCGCTTGAGCGACGTGATCGCGAAATCATCCTGCGCCTGACGACTGAACTGATAGGACTGTGCGCAATCCTCGGCAAAAGTACCCATCAGGCGGCCCTTATCATAGGCATCCTCGAGCCCATCGAGGAACATATGATCCATCACTGCGCCGTGCCCCATCCGATATCCGCCACGCGCCTTGGGCAGCAGATAGGGCGCGTTGGACATGCTCTCCATCCCGCCGGCAACCATGACATCCGCGCTGCCCGCGACCAGCAGATCATGCGCGAACATCGCCGCCTTCATCCCCGAGCCGCACATCTTGTTGACCGTGGTCGCCCCCGCGCTCAGCGGCAAGCCGCCCTTAAGCGCAGCCTGGCGGGCCGGTGCCTGCCCCTGACCAGCGGGCAAAACGCAGCCCATGACAACCTCTTGAACGGCCTCGGGCGACAGCCCTGCCCCTGCCAGCGCACCCTGAATGGCAGCACCGCCCAGCGTCGCAGCATCCGTGCCTGCGAAATCGCCCTGAAACCCGCCCATTGGCGTCCGAGACGCACCGACAATGACAATAGGATCTTGAATAGTCATGATAATTTCCCTTATCGCGCTGCCATACGCAGGGCGCCGTCCAGACGGATCACCTCGCCATTCAGCATTTGGTTTTCAATAATGTGCCGCACCATCGCCGCGTATTCCTTTGGGTCGCCCAGACGTGACGGGAACGGAACCGAGGCCCCCAATGCATCCTGCACCTCTTGGGCCATGCCCGCCATCATCGGCGTCGAGAAAATCCCCGGCGCAACCGTCACCACCCTGATCCCGTGGCGCGCCAGTTCCCGCGCAGCAGGCAAGGTCAACGAGGCCACTCCGCCCTTTGATGCAGCATAGGCCGCCTGACCGATTTGGCCATCATAGGCTGCAATCGACGCCGTATTGACGATCACGCCGCGCTCGCCGTCCTCAGCTGCCGACTGTTTCGAGATCGCCTCGGCGGCCAGGCGCAACATGTTGAACGTGCCCACCAGATTGATCGAAACCGTCCTGGCAAATGTCTCAAGATCGTGCGGTCCGTTGCGGCCAGCGATCTTTTCACCTGGCGCGACACCCGCGCAGTTGACCAGCCCATCCAGCCGCCCGAAAGCCGACAGGGCCTTGGCAACAGCAGCCTTGCCGTCGGCATCCTTGGTGACGTCTGTTTTGCAGAACCGCGCGGCCGCGCCCAGTTTGTCCACCATCGCGGCCCCGGCCAGCGCGTTGACATCCACGATGACAACCTTTCCGCCCGCACCCACGATCATTTCAGCCACGGCCGCCCCCAAACCCGAGCCCGCCCCCGTTACCAGGAACACTTTTCCATCAATCTGCATTGTTTTCTCCTCCGGGGCCGTCGCCCCTCCTGCGCTGCATCCTACTGATCCGGCCATGGCAATCAATAGCAGGCGAAGGCTTGATTTTTGATCGAAAATGCCAGTATCCAGCAGGATGACGACCACCTTCATCTCTGCCGAATTCGTCGAGGATGCACTGGCCTGCCTACGCGCTGCGGGCCATGATCCCGCCCCTGTTCTGGCCCAGGTCGGCCTAAACGACCCCGTGACCGCCCCGGTCACAAACACGACGTATGCGCGACTGTGGTGGCTGATTGCGCAGACGATGGAGGACGAATTTTTCGGCCTGGCCGAGCGCCCCATGCGTCCCGGCAGCTTTGTGCTTCTTTGCCATGCGGTCTTGTCCACCCCAACCCTGAAACAAGCACTGAACCGGGCGTTGTTATTCCTGTCAGTTGTACTGGATGATCCGCGCGGCAGTCTACATATCCGAGAAGGCGAAGCGCGGATTGATCTGACCGCCGCCCAGCCGCGCACGGCCTTTGCGTATCGGACCTATTGGCTGATCCTGATGGGGGTGACCTGTTGGCTGGTCGGGCGGCGCATCCCGTTACGTGGCCTGGATTTCGCCTGTCCCGCCCCCGAGCACCGCAGCGAATACCGGCAGTTTTTCGGCGC